>ERZ808278.227-NODE-227-length-44008-cov-14.147908_pt1 | contig 44008 bp, 63 predicted proteins | sample MGYA00521239_ERZ808278 | MGnify/ENA primary metagenome ERZ808278 (study PRJEB31516, sample SAMN03275600) | gut metagenome | biome: mammalia-associated habitat; material: feces | host: Papio cynocephalus | place: Kenya | collected 2012-07-17 ... | reverse complement strand
GGCGGTTTACGTTGTCAGGCTTCACGTCCTCGCCGTATTTCTCGACTACCTCGGCTACGTCGGGCGTGTCGTCCTCGATTACCTCATAGCCCATTATGCGGGCGGCTTCTTTAGGGTTCAGTTGTACATATACTACGCAGTTGTTATGTTTGTTGTACAGTCCGCAGCTCAGGCAATCTGTGTTTTCGCAATGCTCATATACGGCACTTATAATGCCGTACACCTTGCCGTCTTTCTTAAATTTCACCGTTATCGACCTCCTCTCGAATGTCCCTCATCAATGCCTCATGCAGTTCACTGAATTTTTTATTCCAGTAATTGAGCCGGTGCAGTGCAATGAAGAACAGCGTCAGCCACAGGATACAGTCCAGATTGACCAGCAGATTAGTGATTGTCATCGTCTGCACCTCCGTCCATGCGTGCGCCGCAGCTGGGGCAGTAGTTGAGCCAAACACTCTCGTTCCATTTGCCGCACTCAGAGCAATACGGTTCATCGATTTCGTACCTATCGTCTGCTCTGATACGATGTTTTTCTCCAAGTTCATCACAGACTTCGTAGGTCCGAAAACCTCCTCTGTGTCGGTGTTTGTAGACCCATTTCCCATGCACCACCGGCACAACGTCGGCGGCAGGCTGCCGATTGATTGCTCGGAACACAGAACCGGTATTAAAAGGTTCTGTGCTCATAGCGATATCATTTTTTAAGGCTTCACGTTCAATGTATTCAGCCATTGTTTCCCTCCAAATCAACCACAACGTCAATCAGGTCCTCCCCGACCGCGTAAAAGTTCTGCGCTTTTGCATTTGCATACTTCTCATTCAGAAAAGCGCGTGCTTTGTAGTGCGATTTCAGCACAAACAGAATTTCTCCGTTCCGCGCATCGCTCCGGTAATCGTCGCGCGTTTCATTATTTTCAAACACATATACCGTTACCGGGTCTCCCGCGCTCGTGGAGAACGCCATGTTATAAAAATCACTCAGCGTCATACTGTTCCTCCCATTCCTCGCACGTCTCGTCCTCTAACCGAAAATCCGCTCGGTGCTCGCTGTCGCCGTTGCAGCAGACCTCCTCGTAGTACCAGCGGCAGGTCAAACACCGTCTATCCACGTCTGCCCCTCTCCTCCCTTGCGCTTCGCACGCTTGTACGCGTCCCGAAAAGCGCGGTATTTTCGCGTATACTCATACGACTTGCCGAAAATATGCAGGGCAGCTTTGTAAAGTTGTGGCTCATACTGCTTCACGATTTTCAAATCTTCCTCAAACCGGCTGTTAAACGGACAACCGCAGCAGCCCGTCCGCTTCATGCCGTACACTTCGTAGCAATCGCTATATTTCAAGCCGTAATGCTCTTTATACTGCCGCTTGTCCTCATCGCTCCAAAAGTAGAGCGGCATGTACATCGGTATCCCACTTTTGTGTAGCGGCTCAAAGCAGCTTGTATGTGCGATTGCGCGTACACCGCCCTCTGCTCTGCGTTCGCCGACGATGTTGAGCATACAGTCATGCGCTTTTAGAAATTCCTTTGCAGTATCTTTTTTTGCGCCGTTACAGCATTTCGCCGAAATCTTAAATTCCGGTGGATTCTCGTGCATAAATTCTTTCAGTCCAGCATGGTGCTGTACTCTATACTTGCCGCGCCCGTATCCGTCGTTCCACCATTTCAGGCCAGAGAGAGCTTTCGGGTACTCTTCTAAGAGTTCTTCGGTGCTCCCGTATTCAAATTCAAAGCCTTTCGATTGCAGCCGCTCAATTCCTTGCGAAGTCATTTTCGCAAGGAACGGCACTCCATATTCCTTGCACCCCACTGGCACCGGCTTTTTCGCCTTGCGCCGCACAATTTCAATGCCATACTTGGCTTCCAGATCGTCCAAATGCCGCAGTGTAGCGCGGTACTCAATACCGGTGTCGAAAAACACATAAGTAACCTTACGATTACCTCTCACCCGTTCGAGCAGATCGAGCATCACATCGCTGTCACTGCCGCCTGAAACACTACACACCGGATTTTTATAGCTGTTCAGCAACAAATCTGCTTTCTTCATCGTGTTCCGGATAAGCTCATTCTCCGGTGCATCTCTCAAAACTTCTTCACTGACCATTCACACAACTCCCTCCATTCCAACCTGCGCTTCCTCCGGCACTGCAAGCATTTTCTCGACAGCCGATTTATAAAACTGCTTGTCGATCTCAAATCCGTAACTGTTTCTTCCCAGCTCCCGCGCAGCTCTCAGCGTTGAGCCACTTCCGGCACAAGGGTCGATCACCACATCACCCGGATCGGTAAACACCTCAATCAGCTTTTTCAGCAGCTTCACCGGCTTCTGCGTCGGGTGCAGTTTTGGAATTTCCTTGCCGTCGCGCTCCCAGTCGATGTGATCAAAAACCATTTTTCCGCTTCCACGAATGACTTTCCCGTTTTCGTCATACTGTCTGCCGTTGTTAAACTTCGGCAGCTTGTCCCGGTACAGCACAACCGCAAACTCTGTCGCGCCAACGATACGCATATTGGCTTTGAGCACCTGTGCAGAATACGGCTTGGTGAAAAACAGCGGATAGCTGTTCTTGAACCCGTACCGTTTGCCATACTCCATGACCGTCTGCATCTGGTCGAACGCGCAGAACACGATCATTGCCGGTGCTGCATTGCGCTCCTTCGGCTCTTTTTTGAGCAGCCGGTTGCAGAAATGCATATATTCCGCAATTTTGAAATACCCGTCTGTACGGAAAAAGCTGCTCTTCGCTTTGGCGCTCTCTCCGTTCTTGTTGTCACCGCCGACATACCACATAGGGTTACTGCCGTAAGCATCTGCGCCTATGTTATACGGAATATCCGCAATCACAAGCTGTGCTTTGGGGATACCGTAGCGCTTGTAGTTCTGGAAATTATCGCAGAACAACTCGCATTTAACCTGTTTCATCTTCGTCCGCTCCTAAAATCTCAACCACCACCCGCGGATTCTTCGCATCAACCTCAAAGTGATCTTCAAACCCGCGAATGTTCTTCCAGCCGTCGTTACTCAGATACCGCGCCTTAACAAGCGCGTCCTGAATGACTTTCCGCCCAAACGCGCAAATGTTGTCCTTGTCCCGCCGCCGGTCTTTTTCGTACCAGTGATAGATCATATACACCGGTTCTTCAAATTCCGCATTGCCGAGCTGCCGCGCCGCGTGCATCACAACGGTTTCGCACTTCTTCTTGAGCTGTGCGCCTAAGTACCGGTTGCGCCGTTCCGCCTCGATCAGCTCGTTCAGTCCCGGCAGCGAACCCTTGATTACAAACTTCACTTCTCACCTCTGCTTGCTTTCACGCGCGCCACCCAGTCGCTTTCCCAATCGTTCACCGCAGGCGCACCGGCAAACATCGGTGTATCTTCTTTGGGTTTCTTCGGCTTCTCTCCGATCTTGTCCCAGATAATGCCTTTCCAGCCTTGCGCCATACTCAGCCGGATAACCTCAGCCACCGCCTGTTCTCCATGCTGCTTTACGCGGTTTTCAATCGTGCTGAGCAGGCTTTTCAAGCCTGTTGTCTTGTAACTCTCACGCCGTTCCGACTTGTATTTCAGCCAGTCCGCAACCGCCGAGCGTACCGGCTCGTTAAACCGTTCCGTCCAGTCCGGTTCTTTCTCCGGTTTCGGTGCTTTGGGTTTCGGCGTGCATTTTGCCGGTTCCGGGAAAATGCTGTCCGCCTGATACTTGGCATAATTTACAACGGTTACGACCGAGAAATCACGATACGAACGCATCGTGATCTCTCCGGTCTGCTTGAGGTGCCGAATCGCCGTTCTGACGTTCTGCACGCTCATGCCTGTTGCCTCCGCCATTGCGGCGTAAGAGGTCACCAGCTCCCCGCGATAAATCGGCGTGCCCTTAAAAACCGCCTCGTCCCAGTTTGCCGCCAGCCGCAGATATTCCCATAAATGCGCCGTCATCGGCTCTTTGAACCACCCCCACGACAGCAACGAGCGGTGTTCTTTGATATATCCGTTCGTCAGCATCTTTCGTCACCTCTTAAAACGGAACGTCCGAATCGTCCTCCGGCATATCCGCAAAGTCGCTTTCCTGCTTCGGCTTGCCCTCGCTCTTGCCGCCGCAGAAGTCGATGCTTTCCGCCTGCACTTCCCAGCTTCGGCGCTTATTGCCGTTCTTGTCCTGCCAGCCGCGGCTTTCCAGACGACCGCTCACAATGCACATATCGCCCTTGTGGAACCATGTGTTCGCGTGCTCTGCCAGCTTGCCCCACAACACAATGTCCACAAAATCGCTCGGATGCTGTCCGTCCGCGTCCTTGCGGCTTCTCTGCACTGCCAGCGTGCCGCCTGCAACCGGCGTGTTGCTCTGCGTGTGCCGCAGTTCCAAATCTCCGGTCAAGCGTCCTTGTAAAATGATCTTATTCAGCATAATTGCAAATCTCCTTTGTGATGTAGCTTTTCAGTTCCTCCGGCGTGTAATACACCCGCGCACCAATCCGCACGCAGCGGATATGACCCGCATTGCGGATTTCGTCCAGCGTGTCCACGCTGATGTTCAGCGCGTCCGCCGCTTCCTTGCGTGTCAGCAGTAACTTCTCCATTTATCGTCCCGTTCCTTTCGTATACTTCTGGTTTTCCTCGTCCCACAGCGGATAGAGGCTTTCGAGGTACTCCCGCATCTCCCGCTTGATCTCCTTGCCGTCGCCCTGATCCATCTCTCGATGGCAGTCCGGACACAGCATCACAAGGTTTGTCGGGATTCCCATGCCGCCGCGTGCGCGGCTTACAAAGTGTGCCGCCTGCAGCACGCCGCCCTTTCCGCAGTGGCGGCAAATGCCGCCGTCCCGCTCCCAGCACTCCCGCCAAACGGCGGGGCTGATGCCTGTAAACTTCGTCTGCCGTCTCATACGCCGCGTTCCTCCGGTTTCCACTTGGCAAGCCAGCCGATTACCGTACTCTCCGGTTCGGTTTCAATGCCCTGTTCCTTGCAGTCCTGAACGATCAGGTTGATAAGCCGACCCATCTGCAACGTGTTGTATGTGCTCGACCCGTAGTAACACAGCAGATAGCCGCCATTGCAGTCCTGCGTCACCCAGCCTAAGCCCTGATTCTGCCACAGTTCCGCGATAAAATCGCGCTGCTGACCGTTCACATACGGCACAAGCCGGTAATTCTCACCGATTTCCGGAATGTACTGCCGGTACACTTCCTCCCGCTTGATTCCCAGCTTTGCCGCCAGCTTGCCCATAAGCGACCACGCATAGGCGTTTGCCCGCCCTGAACGCTTGTCGTACTTCTTCTTCACCTCGGCAGTGTAAATCTTGCCCTCTTTGAGCTGCTCGCACTCCGCCCGCGCCATAGGCGCGTTCTTGATGTGCAGACAAAGCCAGTTGCCGAAGTCGTTGCGAATGACTTTCGCCCTGTCAAACTCATGCGTCATTCTGCATTTCCTCGATACGGCGCAGCTTTTCCTGCAATTCCAGCATTGCGGCGTTCATCTTCACAATGTCGCCCGCGTCCTTTTTGTACTGCTCGTTCCAAACCTGCTGTGCAACGCTCTTGTCTCCGCTGATCTTCACCAGCAGTTTCTTCACCTCGTTTGCCTTGGCTTTCGCCGCTGCAACGTGCGGGTCTTCCTTGGGTTTCTCTCCGGCGGTCTGCTCGTGGTATGCATCGGTGTCTGCGTCCTTGGTGTCGTCGATCAGGAACAAGCCGTTCAGCGCATACTTGCGCGCATAGCTGCTTGCCGTTCCGGTGATCTGGGACCCGTCCATGCCTTTCTTGTCTGCATCTTCGCGTGCAAGCGCCTCATTGTAAATCTTCTCACCGGTTTCGCAATCAAAAATAATCGCCTTTGCGCGGATATAAACCCGTTCTCCGACCTGCTCTACCTCATCGGTCAGCATCACCGAGCAGCCATGCTTGCTGAGTACCGGCTTGAGCGCCTCCAGAATGTCCTCACAGCTGCGGTATTTGTACTTGCCGAAACTGTTGTACTGCCCTTTCGGGGCTTTCAGTTCCCGCTGTACTGCCGCCAGCTTTTCAATTACGCTCATTCTTCGTCCTCCTGTTCGTAGTCATAAACCGCCATTCCCAAATCGTCGAGAAAATTCTTAATCTCGTCCGGGAACAAATCCATGTAATCTTCCAGATATAACCGAATATCCGTTTTCGCCTCGTGCATATCGTAAATCCGATTGATCCGCTCCTGATCCGCCCTCTCCGGCGGCGTGAGCGCCCGCTCGAAACAGCCGGTTAAAGCATCACGCATTGCGCAGCGCCTCCAAAACCTGCTCATCGGACGAACGCGTCACGTTGCAGTCTTCGTCCCACTTCTCCCAGTAACCGTCTTGCCGATGATAGCTTTTCTTCGTGTGGATTTTTCCGTCCTTGACCTCGTAGAACCATACGGCTGCCGTACAGTTCAGCGCAGAAACCTCCATCTCCACCGGTGCTTCCGGCTCCTTGTCGAGCACCAAATCCAGCAGCTCGTGCAGCAGCTTCTTGCTTTTCTTCATTGCAAATTCCTCCATTCGGTGATATAATCACCTTGTTCAAATTTCTTATGCCGCTGATTGGGATTGCCGTCCCGTCAGCGGTTTTTTTCTTACATCATTTCCAGCTTTCCGGACAGCGGCGCAAAGCACTGCGGATAAGTGTTACCGTAGCAGTCATACAAGATCACAAACCGCCAGCCCATCTTGTCCACCACCTTGACCTCATGCGTCAGCGGCAGCTTTGCCATCTTTTCGCACCGCCGCTCCAGCTCTTCCAGCGTGGTTACGTCCTCCGGTCGAAAATCCAAACCGCCCTTGCGGTGCGGCGCAAATCGCATCACCCGCTCGGTGTCAAACAGAACACCGTTGATTTTCACTTTCATTCGATCTCCTCCCACTCGAACGCACCCTTGCCGGAATTGCGCCACTGACCGATGCCGCGCAGCGCGCCGTAGTCCAGCCATTCGCGTACAGCCTTTTCGTGATTGTCGTCCATGCACAGTACGGTAAACTCGCAGGTCGTTCCCGCCGGTGCTTCCTCACTGCGGCTCAGTGCCACCCGCTCGCCCTGTGCGGTCTGTGCCCGCAGCGGACGTTCGCAGATTGTGAGCTCACTCGGCATATCCAGCACGATCTTGCGCGGCTGCACGAAGATCAAGCCGTCAATGACTTTCTTGTACGCCGTCAGCTTGCCGCTCTCGTTGACCGCCTTTTTCTTCTTGCCGGTCTCCGGGTCTTTGCCCGTCAGGCGCGCCAACATCGAGCAAGCATCCTTGAAAAAGCCCTTAACCTGATAGTCGTACAAAAACGGCTTGCCGTCCTCAGTGCGCGGGAAAACAGTCGTGCCGCGCTCGGTGATCTCGTCCGCGCCCAGTGCCGCTACTTCCTCGTCTACGGTCAGCGCATCCGGGCTTTTCGCGCCGATAAAGCGGCTGTAAATCTCCGCATCCGCGGGGCTCGTGCCGAGAACGCTCTCGGTAAATGTCAGCTTAATTTTCAGTTTCTTCATGGTTTTCGTTCCTCCTGTTTGTTGTTTTCATGCCGCGTATTGTTCTGCTATGCCATTGCTATTCTTTGCTTTGCTTTGCCTTGCGTTTCCGCGTTAGGCTGTTCCATGTCTCGCCTTGCCGTTGCAATTCGTTGCTGTTCATTGCCGCTGCTTCGCTTCGCCTTGCCGCTGCTTCGCTCTGCCCAGCTTCGCCCTCACGTTGCTGTTCCATGCTGTGCCGTCGCGTTTCCCAGCGGTGCCTTGCTCTGCCCCGCCTTGCCTCTGCGTTTTCATGCGTAGCGTTTTGTCGCCTCGCCTTGCCGCTGCCCTGCTAATCACAGCTATGCCTTTGCCATGTTAAGCAAATCCAAGCATAGGCTTGTTTTTCCGCTGCTATCCTCTGCTAATCTTAGCCATTGCCTCGCTCTTCGGCGCAATGCCATGCCATTGCCTTGCTTCTCAGCGCCATGCCGTTGCTACTTGCTCTTAACGCTGATCTGCTTTGCACTCTCGCGGACCTGCGTGCCGTACTTGGCAATGCTCGCCGCCTTGTTCACTGAGCGCTGCTGCATTTGCTTGAGCGCCAGCGTTTTCTTCCTCGCGTCCGTCATGCCCTGCCCCTTTCAGCGGCGCTTGCGGTGCTCGTAAGCACACAGCAGCATTCCCGCTCGTGCACTTGCCACGCCGATTGCCAGCAGTCCCAGCATCAGCGCCGCTCCGGTCAGCAGATCAATGCGTCCGTTGTCCGTCATGCCTGCTACGGACAGCAAGCCGAAAAAACAGCTTCCGGCTAACCAGCCAAGTCGTTTGTAGGTCATCGTTCGTTCCTCCTCGTGCGCTCCCCACTCTCGAACGAAGTGAGAGAGTATATTCTTGCTTTCTTGCTTTCTTGCTTTCTTCAATTGTTGTTAGCTGCTTGTTAGCAGCTTGTTACTTGCTTGTTAGATAACTGTTAGTCGGCTTGTTGTTCGCCTGTTAGCGGCTTGTTTCCTGACTGTTATCTAACATTCCCGGCACGCCGCTTTGCAATGTCACTTGCGACGTCACCTAAATAGTAGACAACCCGCCGCTCACCGGGCACTCTCGGTGCACCGATTACGTCCTTTGCGGATTGTCTATCGCGGAAACCGTACACTTTCATGCACTGTTCGAGCGTTAAGAGCACCGCTCCGGGATACATCTGCAGCAGGTCGTTTTTCACTTCCTGCCGCAGTGCCTTGTAGTTCCGTTCCTCCATTTTTCAGCCCTCCTTTCTGCGTGTTGATTGTGTGTTATCGGCTTGTTAATGGCTTGTTAGCTGTGTGTTGGTTTTGCCATCGCTTTGCGTAGCCGCTCTGTGCTATGCCGTTGCAACTCCGGGACGTGATTCGCAGGGTCTTAGCCACGCATACAACGCACTGCCGCGCCATGCCCTTGCATTTGCTGTGCTATTCGATGCTATGCCGTCGCCGCGCGGGGCCGGCATTGCCCTTGCACCTATGCGCTCAAATGTTTGCTTTCTTATGCATCAAGTGGTATAATACAAATACCCGATATGGGTAATTCTCCACAAGGGAGGTCATCACCTTGACCAAACTTTTGAATTACCCCGCACCGTAAGTTTGCACTCGTGCCTGCGTACCACCACCGCTGGGATAGCGTAAAAATCCTTGTGGTTACGGTAGTCTTGTACGCCTGCAAAACTGTATTTGCGTGGGTTCCGCCGCTGCTGCCATCAGCACAAGAAATACAATGCGTCACAGAAACGCTGCTGCAACAGTGTCCGAAAGGTGCAACGCATTTGCGGTAAACATTTGGCTGTTATAAACTCGGTTTGCAGGCCGAGTTTATTTCACCGCTTGAACTCTACTTTCTGTCACCGTCCGGGGCAAAAAAATTTCCGCCGCAATGGAAGATAACATCAATCGGGGTATTCGTAATCGCTGCCACCTGCTTTGCCTGTGCAATGGTTGCACATTCTGGGTTTAACTCAATTTTACGATAAACATCACGAGAAACGCCCATTTTTTCAGCCATTTGCACCTGCGTAAGTCCAGCCGCGATACGCGCTAACTTTACTGTGTACATCATTTTTTCTTCACCTCCTCGTTTGCTGTGATTATAGTATACTCTACTTTACGTCACCTGTCAAGAACAATTGTAGATTTTTTTCTACTTTTCCGTTGCATATCTCTACTTGTGGTGATATACTATATTCGAGATATAAAAAGGGGGTGACATGATGGATATATCGAGGAACATTAAGGCGTTGCGCGAACATCATAATTTGTCGCAAAGCGATCTTGCAAAGCTGCTTGACGTGTCAGACAAAGCCGTTTCTACATGGGAAAACGGACGTAGAGAACCGCGTATGGGAGTTATTGAAAAACTTGCAAGCGCATTCAATCTACAAATAAGCGACATAGTCGATAAAGACCTCGATGCTTATTACAAAAGCAAAAACTCCCCCACTCCGGACAAGCCCGAAGTGAGGGAAGTAAACCAAGTAACCCGAGAAGAATTACTTGAAGTTTTGCAGAAACTTCACATCGTCGAGAGCGGCAGCGATGCCCTCTCCGATGACGACCTGCAATTCCTCATGCACATTATCGCGGTGATTGCTGATTGGTTCAGCAATCGCGGATAACGTGTCCAAGATGAGGCGGGGATTTGAAAACGAATTGATATAGTTTAGCAGCTTGTCGATATTGTCCATTTGAATTTCCGCCTTTCATTCTTTGGTTTTAGCATATTACCATTTTGAGGAAAATGCAATCAAAACCGTTCGTCAATTTATGCCTTGATTATACAGAACATTTGTTCGATTATCAAGGTCAATAAATTGACCAGTCTAAACACTGTCCCATAAACCGGACAAATAAAAAAACGCCCGCCGGTGACGTGACCACCAAACGGGCATTTTTACAAGGGAACCCTTGCACGCATATTTTACCATAAGGAAAGGAAGTGTGCAAGGTGAACAAACCCAGCGTGCAAAACATTGTATCTGCGGTACTTGCGTGCGCTGTAATCGGTGTTTCCGCATACGCCTACCAGCTTTACGGGAACAATGTTGCACTAAACGAACAAATCGCAGAGAACACAGCGAAAGTGTCGGCGGCGAAAACGCAGATTGCCAATATCGACAATCTGAACGCGCAGATAGCCGATCTGCAATCCCAGCTTGATTCCAAAACAGCCGCATACAACGAACTGTCCAACGAAAAAAGTTCTGTTGAAGACCTAACACAGCAGGCGTATGAAAACGGCTGGAACGATGCTTGCTATGAGTACGACTTTGAGCCGAACCCAGAAGATATTCCGACATATGACTATGTTGCAGAGATTGACAAAGCCAACAGTCCCACCGCCTACATCACACCAACCGGAAAGCGTTACCACCTGTCGCAATCCTGCGCCGGAGAGAACGCAATCCAAACCACAATCGCAGAAGCCAGCGAAAAGGGCTACACGCCCTGCATGAACTGTGCGCAATAAAAAATCCCGCCCCGGCGTTGACAGCACCAAGGCGGGAAACGAGGGTAGAAAACTTTGGAACGGAATCCTACCCTCTTATTGTACTACACTTTAGGAGGAAACACAATGAAAAAAGCGACAACTTCCGACGGATATTTCCGCGAAACGTTCACGTTCGAGGGAAAGCGCTATTCTGTCCGCGCAAAAACCCAGCGTGATCTGTGGCGTAAGGTAGACGAAAAAAAACGCAGTCTTGAATCCGGTGCTGATAATACCAGCGGAAATATGCCGGTTTCCAAGTGGTTTGAGCAGTACCTCGAAGCCTACAAGAAAAACTCCGTAACTGAAAAAACTTACGGTTACTTGCAGGGAATGGTGCGCAATCATATCAATCCGGTAATCGGCAATAAACGTCTGAAAGACGTTAAATCAACCGATTTGCAGCGGCTTATCAATGGAGAAGCAGGGAAATCCAAATCATTCATTGATAAACTGCGTGATCTTATCAAGGGAGCATTTCGGCAGGCGCGTATTGACCGCGTATTGGTCTATGACCCGGCGGAATCCATTATTCCACCGAAATCCATAGAGGGCATCGGCAGACCGCTTACCGAAGAAGAACGCTATCATGTTCTTCGTGTATGTAAAACGCATAAGCACGCTTTTTGGGTCCTGTTTATGCTATACACAGGGGCACGACCTATCGAAGCCAGACTTGCTGCATGGGAGGATATTGATTTGAAAAATAATCGCATCATTATCCACTCGGCAAAGAACGGGTTCGGAGATCGAGCCGTACCGATCAATCCCCAGTTGTTGCCTTATCTGTCGCCAAGCGGAACGGGCTATCTGTTCACGCCAAAGACAAAAAAACAGCTTACAAAAAACTCTGACCGCCGATGGTGGGCGAGCATCAAGCGTGCTGTTGACATCGACATGGGCGCAGAGGTTTCAAAGCATGGCGGGGTTATCCCGTCAACGTCCAAAGTTGCAGAGGATTTGGTCCCATACTGTTTGCGCCATACCTGTGCAACAGATTGGTACACCGCAGGCGTACCAATCAACACCATTCGCGAGTTCATGGGGCACAAAAGCATTGCCACCACAACCCGCGTATATGTCAAGTTGTCGGAGCAGGCATTCAACGATGCCGCTTCGAAAATTGCTTCCTTTGAACAAGGCAAGCAGCAAAACAAGATTGTTTCAATGAAGAAAAAGACGAGCTGAAGCTCACCTTTCCACCCAACGAAACCGTCTTAGATGTGTCACTTGATGTGTCACCTAAAAAAATATACGTTAAATTCATTAGATATACGGTAGTTTTTGATGCGTGTGCGCTTGCTTTGGGAGCAAGATGCCGCAGGTTCGAATCCTGTCACTCGGACCAAACTTTAATACCGCTTAAACGCAATGTTTGAGCGGTATTTTCTTATTTCTGCGGATATTTATGTGCGCTTTAACGACGTTAGTTGATTTCTTCCAAACGCTTCGAATACGGCTTTTTACCGCTATTTACGGGTCTTAGATGTGTCACCTACTGTGTCACCTAAAAAAGAAAAGAGGGAGGGCGTGTAGCCCTCCCTTTTCTTATCCCCCATACCCCGGAATAACCGTTCTCGGGTCAATGCTCTTGCCGTCCTTGCGCACACGCAGATGCAGGTGCGGACCGGAGGAATTGCCAGTCGAGCCGATCACGCCGACTTGCTGACCGGCGCTGATGGTATCGCCCTGCTTAACGGTAGCTTTCTGCAAATGCCCATAAAGCGAGGTGTACCCGTCGCCATGGTCAATCTCAACATAGTTGCCGTAACCGTTAGCATCGTAACCAACGGTAACGACTTTACCGCCGCCGATGCTATCCGCCGCCTGACCGTCAAGACTGCCGCCGCTGCCGCCAATGTCGATACCGTCATGATTTGAACTGCCGTAGCCGCCGGACGTTTTCGGTGCATTTCTGCCGCCGTAACCGCTGGTGATAACAGAGTTGCTTGCCGTAGTCGGGTTGACGAATCCCGCGCTGCTGGTTTTCTGTGAAGTTGCTGCGCGGTTTACATCAATGCCGGTGCTTGCGCCCTTATCTTCCGGCAATTTGCCGCCGCTCGTATAAAGGTTTTCAAATTTCTTCCGTCCCAGTGCGTTCATGACCGCTGCATACTGCTGATAGTTATCAACATTCTGCGATACAATCTTTGCCTGTGCTTCCTTCTTTGCGTTTGTCTTACCTGCCTCATAATCAACACCGGACTGCAAAGCATTTGCAAGCGTTCTGATTTGGTTGTACTGCGACGCGGTAATGCCGGAACTTTCAACCTCTCCGATATGCTCTTGCTCGTTTGTGTTGCCGTTTTTCCGCAGCATATCGAAGGTATAATTTGTCGGGGACTGCCGTATCATGGAATAGAAGCCGAACTCGCTTTCAAGCGCAGCACGTTTTTCTCCTGTGTACCCCTTCATATCGAGGTACTTCGCAAATTCTGTTGCTTCCGCCTGCGCCTTTTCTGACCCCTTTTCGCCTTCGAGCTCTTCATTTCCAACACCTCGGATATACTTTGACTGAGCAAGCGCATCAACGAACTCTTCTGCTGTTACCTTGCCGCTAATCTTTTCGTATTTGTCCCATGTGCTATCACCGTTACCCTTGATAAGCAAATTGTGATACAGGCTGTTCTTCTCCTGCTCAGAGAGTGACGTGTCATTTTTAACAGCAAGGAAAGTTTGGTCGAACGCTTCCCAACTGTCCATGCTGTCGTTGTAGCTGTCCTCCATCTCCTTGTAAGCATAGTATAAGCCCGGTGCAATGCCGCTTTCGCTGACAATCTTTGTCGCGCCGTCAAGTTCCTTTCCATACGTCTTATTCGCCGCAATCGCCTTAGCATACTTGTAAATATCCGCAACCGCTTCAATCTTCTCGTCGTTCGACATATTCTTGTATGCTTCGGATTTTGTCAGCTTGTCGATAGCATCCAGCGAGATTTTGCCGCTTTCGCTTGTCAACTTGGAGTAGTCAGATGCCGAGAGGAACTTCTTCGTGCCGTCATCAGCCGTGTAATACTTCTGCGGCTTGCTCGGCAGAACGGAGTTGTCACCTGTTGCCTGATACAGCTCCTTTAGCGCCTTTTCCGCCTGTGTGCCCTTTGCATCTGCCAAATAGCCCGGCGAGAAAAAGTTGTATGCCGCACGCGCAAAAACGTTGTCCGGTCCGTTCTTCTGCTCTCTGCCCCATACGTCCGTATAAGCAGGCTGGTTCTGCGACAGCCCCGGAATTTTGTTCGCCTGCCGCTGCAAGAACTTCTGCAAGCTCGACGGCACAGCACTGTTTTTATCCGCATACGTCGTTCTGCGCGTGTTGTCAACCGTTCGTGCAACCTGACCGAACAGCGTAGGCACAAACTGACCGCCGAAATTGGTTGCAATGTTGCTGCCAATGCCAAACAGCGCATTGCTCTTATTATAAGCCGCACTCGAAATCGTAGAACCGATACCGGAAAGCATCGTCATGTTGAGCAGCGGCTCGAACATACGCGAAACCGTAGCAATCGCCTGATTAAACGCGGTTTCGTCGTCCTCATACTTCTCCTGCAAAGCATTATACAGTTCGCCGCCCATCGCCAGCGGCACAACAGCCGGAGCCGCCCAGTCGATAGTGTAGGACTTGCCAAACAGGTTGATTGCATACTCCTGCTGACCCATGCCCGCGTCAAAGTTGGCTTCCTTGTCGTCATCGCTTGCGCCCGCCGAGAAAATGCCCTGTGCCGCAAGGAATACGCCGAGTGCTGCAACGCTCGAACCGGTGAGCCCCTGTCCGATGTGGTCGATCATCTTTGTTGCGTCCATGTTGCCCTTGTGCACCTGCACTGCATCATAGGTGATTGCTTTCAGCAGTCCTACCGGAGAAAGCTCAAAAGAACGTTTCGCAACGTTGATCGGTGTGCGCTTGAACGGAACCAGAGAACCGATGATAACTTCCGTTGCTTTGTTCTTCTTTTCAAGCTGACTGAGTGCATCTGCCAGTGCAGAGGCATCTTGAAACGTTGCAATCTTCGCATCTTGAATTGCGTGCTGCCGCGCCTCGTTCAGCTGTGCTTCCGTCAGGTTGTTTACGTCCCAGCCGCGCGCCGTCAGGAAATTGCCCATGCTGTCGATATAGGATTTCTTTTTGAAAACCTGATCTTCTGCATCGAGTGCCCAGCTGTTTGCGTCCATCACCTTTTGCAGCGGTTTCGGGAACAACTTTTGCCGCTGCTTGATTTCGCTCATTTCGGTTTTGTAGGCGTTGCCGCTGAGTTCCGCCTCTACGTTTGCATAGTCCGCCTTTGCAAACTGCTTTGCCGCTTTGCTCGTGTGCAGTGCGCGGGTTCGCTGATCCTGTGGCAAAAACTTCTGACCGATTGCGGAAACAGCGTGGCTTGCGTCAAGCGCCGCCGCAGACGCTACGTTGCCCATGATATTACGAATATGCGTGCGCGGATTGCCCAGCATCGCAAAATAGCGCCATGCGTTCAGCATATCGCCCGCTGTTTTCGGAATCTGTGCCGCTACATCGTCGTAAATCTTGTCTACAACAGCATCGCGTGCTTCCTGTGTTTCCGCGTTCAAAAACTCCTGCACCAAATCCTCATTCAGTTTGATGCCGTACTGATCTGCAATATCTTCCGCCGGAACACCCTGCTTTTTCGCAGCCTTGCCCGCCTGCTTATCAAACCGCCCCTGATACTCCTGCTGAATCTTCTGAACCGCTTTCTGCAAATAGTAAAGCTGACCCTCCGGCGTGGTCTTTTTGAGCAGCTTATACGCATTGACACCGCGACCGAGTGCCGTACCCTGTACTGCAAGATCACCCGCCAGCTTCATTGCCGTCTGCGTGTCGCCCGCCTCAACCGCCGCCGTATACATCATCTGACCGAGCGCAATATCATCGTCGGTTACGGCTCTGCGACCGTCCGTTACTTCCTCCCACTGATCGAACGCGCCCTGCCAGCCTTTCTTCTCAATGGTTTTTGTTGCACCCTCAAGCGTGGTTTTCAGTGACTTCACATCATGCGAAAACAGACCCTCTGCAACATGGTTTTCCAGCGCCGGAATCAGGTTGTCCGGTGTAATGCCGCTTTCCATAATGGTACGCGCTACATTGCTTACTCTGTCTGTGCCGTTCGTAGACTGCGGAACGTCAATCGTGCGTGCCGGATTCATACCCTCCGGAATCGCCCCATATTCATTAACCATCTTAGAATACGGGTCAAAACCGGTTTCCGCCGCGCCGACCGAGCTTTCCGGCGTTACCGTCTGATCTGCTCTAACCAGCTTCGGGTTGATGTCCGTATTTGCCGCTTGAGCCGCCGTCTGTACATTCCCCTGCATCGGCTGAGTAATTTCAGGCTGAACGCTCTGCACGTTCTCCTGTGCCGTCTGAGCTGCGGTACGCAGCTTTGGATTGATGTCCCGCAGTGTCGGATTGCTCTGTGACCGAGCACTGTTCTGCATCGGGCTCAGATCAATCGGACTCGCCGGAGTGCCCTGCGTTGCCGGACTGATGATATTTCCGTTTCGGCTTGCATTCGTGCCCTGAATGCTTTTCGTCCTCGCCGGAGTTCCGTTCATTACGCGCAGACCATTCTGCGTGATTTCAGCGCTGATTGCATCGTCCCCGATTGCATCATATGCCGCCTGCACCTGCCGCGCAGTGCTCCATTCCTCAGCAAGCTGTGGTGTTATCCAGTCACCGCCGCCATTGCGCAGTTCCTTTTCTACAATATCCTCAGCAATCTGCTGATAGTTACCGGGTCCGGGCTGGTGATCAAGACGGGCATACCATTCCGAATACCAAGGCTCATTGGTGACGATACGCTCTGTCGTTCCGTCCTCGTTGTGAATGAGGTTTTGGCCTTTCTGTTTTTTGCTTCTCTGCTTTTCCTTGGTATCCATGTAATCGCGGATATACTGCTTTACATCAGCAACAATGCCGTCTACTTCCTGCATCGTCGAGGTCGTCAGTGCGTCAACATACGTTTTGATCGGAACGCCGGTCTTGTTCGAGTTGTCAACCAGCAGCTTTGCCCACTGCATTTCGTCACTGCGCAGTCCCTCGTTGCTTCCGTATTCATCTGCAAACGGAATAGTTCGTGTTTCGCCTCGTGCCGCAATCTTCGTCTGCCGTCCCTCCGGCAGATAACCGACCGGAAGTGTCTGCGATACCTGTCCGTTCTGACTTGCATACAGCACACTGCCGCTGTCCGGTGCAGACGTAAAATCGCCGCGCATATTGCCGTAGAAAACGTCCGGTGTATTCGTGTCGCTAAACGCCCGCAGATTGTTAGCAACGCCCTCTGCGCCCGCATACAGCGTGTTTGCTGTGCGCGTGTTGCCCTCAGGCAGCGCAAGCCGCTGACCGCTCGGCAAGCTGTAAATCGGGTCTACCATATCTGCGTTCGCCTGCTCCGGCGTTGTCACCGTCTGATTTTCCGGTGCATTGCCGTATCTCCGGTTTGCCAGCCGTTCGGAAACCGCGTTCGCGCCCTGCATAATGCCCGCAAGCGCCATGCCGCCCTTTGCGCTGTCCCAAAGCTCCTGTGCCGTTGCGTTCTGTGCGTTCTTGTCATAGGTAGCGCGTTTCAGATAGGGATTAACAAACGTGCTGGTTGCTTCTTCGATGCCCTCACCGAAGATGTCAAACGCCTTGTTCAGCACGCGGTTCTTGCTCCCCAGCTTTGCAATCCCCTCATTTAAGCCCGGAATACCGCCGAACATCTTCTCTGTGCCGACTTCGGTTAAGCCACTGCCCGCACCGTATGCAAGCGCCTGATTGAGATTTGCGCCGTCCTGTAACGCCTCTCTCGTGCCGCTTGCCGCCGAATCGCCAAAGATTGCCGCTAAACTTGCGTTCGCCAGCGGTGCTTTGTTCAGCAGAGAGGAAACCTTGCTTGCGCCGCCTGTTGCCGCGTTCAGCGCCATACCCGGAATCACACGCGCACCGGAACCGGCAAGTTCCTGCGCCTTTTTCGCCATGCCGACCGGCTGTGCCCAGTCATTGACCTTTTGCAGTGCCGCATCGGAAAAACTCGTATCAATGGTTTTCTTGGCAGTGTCCTCCCAGAACTTGCCCGCGTTCTGTGCTCCTGCCAGTTTCAGCGCACCGCTCAATGCATTTTCACCCGCAGACGTAATGTAACGTCCGGCGTTCTCCACCGCGCCCGCAGCGTTCAGCGCCGCATTTGCAATGCCGCTGCCCCACGCCTTGCCTGCACTCTGCTTGCTGATCGCATTCGCTTCGTCATTCAGCCGTTTATAAAGCTGATACATCGCATCTGCCTGTTTCTTATTGTTGGCGCTCATGTTGTTGTACTGCTGTGCGCCTTTTACGCCGTTCTTCGCCGTACCGGGGTGCATTGCCAGATACGGCAGTGCTGCCGCCTTATCAAGCACATTGCGGTTCTGCATATCCTTTGCGATCAGATACGGATACTGCTTCTGCATACGGTCAATTTCGCTGTTCAGCTCATTGTATCGTTTGTCGCGGTCTGCCTGTGTCTTGAAATTTGTGTTGAACGGTGCATTTCTCGCCGCACGCACCACCGGTTCGGAAACGTTTGTCTTGCCGCCGCCCGCCTTTGGCAGATAGGTTGCGCCGGTGTTGCTGTCGTAGCTCATGCCGAACTTTTTTCGGATACGGTCATTCGCCGCGTGCAGGCGGTTTCTCTCCGCCTGATTTGTCGTGTCGTGCCACGCCATCGAGTTTGCGTTCAGCGTGTCGATAGCCTTTTGCCGTTCGCCTTTTTCGTCGTAGGTTTTTCCGGTGCCGCGGTTGGTTTTCGGGGTCATATTGCCCTGACTTCTTGCGGCATAGGAACCGCTCTTTGCGCTCGTGCTGCCCGTTGCATAGTTGCTTGCCTTGGCGGTTTTGGCGGTCTTGCCCGTTACCTTGTCCGTTTGCTTGACGTTGTGGTTTGTCACCTTGTTCTTGCCGCCAAAAACAGTGTTCTGCACTGCATTGCCCTTGTATGCGTTCGTGTTCGTTGCCTTAGTCGGGCTGGGCTTTTTACCCGAAACTGTCTGCTGCACCTTGTTGCCGGTGTAGCTCTTGTTATTTTTTACGGTCTGCGCCGCCTGCTGCCGCCGATTATAGTCGTCTTTGGCGTTTTTGCGTGCCTGCTCAAACTGCTCTTTGCGTCCTTTGCTCAGGTTGTAGTTGGTCTTTTTATTTGCCATTGTGCGCCTCCATAAAAAGAGGGGCGGTTTCCCGCCCCAAGCTGTTTAGTAGTAATTCGAGTTGTACTTGCCCTGATTAGCAACCGCACCAACCGGAATATTGAGTGCCGCTGCAACTTCCGGCGTAGCGCCGCGCGTACCGAGCTGTGCCCAGAGGTTGAGGAAGTAATCGCGGTTTGCGTTTTTCTGGTCACTTGCAAGGCTCTGCTCATACTGCGACTGCTGCATCTGCTGTGCGTTCTTGTTGTAGGCAATGTTCGCAAGTACGCTCTGTGCGTCCAGTGTCGGCGTGCCGCCGGAATAGCCCATCGAGGTGTTGTAGTTATACAGATTGCCGATTGCGTTCTGCCGCATCTGCTCCTGCTGTGCAAGGATATTCTGCTGTGCGTTCGCCTGCTGTGCCATCAGGTCTGCAACGCTCTGCAAGCCCTGGTTTGCCGTCGTGTTGTAGGCGTTCGCCGCCTGATTTTCCAGATTAGCCAGCGCATTTGCGCGTGCCTGTTCGTTCTGGTTATACGCCGAATTGTAAGCGGCGTTCTGCGCCACCATCGAGCTTTCCGCTGCGCCCTGACCAGAAATGCCTGCCGCCGCAAGCTGAGCCGGAAGATCGCGCTGTGCGGTTCGGTAGTTGATATATGCCTGCCGCGCCGCATCGTCGTAACTCTGGTTCATCGTCGGCATAAGCTGACGGTACTGCGCCGCCGCCTGTTCCGCCGCCTGCGTGTAAGCGTCCTGCTGCTTGGCGATTGCGTCCTCGTAATACTGGTTGTACTGGTCTGCGTATTCCTGTGTTTTCTTTAGCTGATTGATATATGCCTGCATCGCAAGCTGATTCTGGTCCTGCACATACTGGTTCAGATTGGAGTTTGTCTGCGCTTTTTTCAGGCGTTCGTCTGCAATGGACTGTAAATAGTCAATGTCGGTCGAGCCGCCGTTTACCGCCTGCCAGAACGTGTTGCCGAGGTCGGTGTTCTTGTAATCCACACTCGGAATCGTGCTGTGATTATTGTTCTGGTTCTTAAGCTGGTTATAGGCGTTCAAGCCCGTACTCAGTACACCGCCTACAAAATTTCCAACCGACGTTGCCGGGTTGCTGCTCGTTTTAGGTGCGCTCCATGTACCCGTTTTACTGTCATAGGTATAATTATGACTGCCGTACAGTGCGCGGTTTTTTTCTTCCAGCGTCTTTTTCGTTGCCGCGTCCGCGGTGTGCCATGCCTTGGAATTTGCCTGCGCCTGTTTCAGCCAGTCCGGCGTAGCACTCGTTCCGACATTGCTGGTCGTACCGCCGTAAGAAGAACCGCTCGAACTTCCGCCGGAACTCGATCCGCCCGAAGAAGAACCGCTCGAACTTCCGCGGTTGTTTTTAAGATTTGCCGCAATCGTGTTGGCAATACCTACGCCGATCGCCGCGCCGACCGGACCCAGCGAACCGAGCGACGATTTTTTGTTCCCGCCGGAAGAACCGCCCGTATTCTTGCTTGGCGTGCTGCTTGGTGTGCTGCCGGAGGTCTTGCTTGAGGGCGTGCTTTTGGAACCCCTGTTGTTCGATAAATTTGCATTTCCCTTGATGGTCCATGCCATATACATCTCTCCTTTTGGGTAAAGTAAAAGCAGGTGTTTCCACCTGCTTTTGTGTTTAGTTGTGCTTTACAACGTTTTCGTAATATGCCGCGAGTTTGTCCTCCACTGCGTCCTTGTCGCACAGCCAGAACGACTTCGCCATGTCCGCATAAAATTCATCGTTGCCTACGCCATGCCGCTCTGCAACCTCACTGAGATCACTGTACACCGCGTTCATCGCTACCCAGAATTTCACCGGATTGCACCGCATACCGCAGCGCTGCATCAAGTCGTTTGTCTGCTCCATTGTCCAGTGTTCGCCGGTTGAGCCGTCCGCGTTCTTCATGCCGCGCACCCAGCGTTCCGCCATTTCGCGGTTGAGCTTTGCGCCGCTCCCGCGTGCATAGCCGAGCTGTTTGTCACTGCCGCGTGTTTTGTCCCCTACATACGAAGTGTTCCCCATGCGCATAGGTTCATCACGAAACCCGATGGGGCGCATACCCTCGTCATGGTAGGTCGGGTACTCGTCATACTCCGGATATTCCGCGCTGCTGTGCGGGGCAAATCTGCCGTTAGAGTAGCGCGTGTAGCCGCGCATTTCCGGTTCTCTGCCGCCATGAAAACGCTCGTCGTAGTAACCGCGCGGCTCGTCATATCCATACGGTTCTATGTGATTCATCGGTGCATCGTAGTGATACCGCACGCCGTAGTGTTCGCGGTTTTCCGGTCTGTCCGCAAAATCACTTCTGCGGTTTCGCTGCATCAGCAGCATCATAGTTCCTCGTTTCATGCTTCTCCCTCCTTACGTTGTCGGCGCAGTCCCGTTGATGGACCGCAGTGCATCAGAGTGAGAGCAGCAGGAATTTCCGAGCATACGGAAACTGCCGCCGTTTGCCGAGGTGACAACGCGGCACAGGTACTTGTGGCGCGTATCCAGATTAAACACTGTCGCCTGAGCGCCGTTGCATTTTAAGAGCGGATACGTTACCGTACCGTCCCCGATGGTGATTACCACCGGTGCGCCGATGATCGTTGTGCTTGGAATGTTCTGCGCGATTACGATTCCGTAAACGCAGCCGTTCTGGTAGTCCCCCGCCGGAATGTTCACCGTCAGCACGCCGCTTGCGTAAGTCACCGCCTGAGAGATACGCAGATTCGGACACAGTTTTTGTACAGGCTTGCAAGCCATAGTCAAAACCTCCTATCAAAGACGGGGGATAATCCCCCGTCTGAACATATCTCTCACAGCCCGCAGCAGTTATTGCCGCAGCCGGAAAACTGGTAAGGTGCCGGAACAGGGAACGCCGGAACCGGAGCCGGACGGAGTGCCTGAACCAGATAGTTGTTCTGCGCCTCCTGAGAAGCCGCAAACTTGAGGGTCTGGTTCTCATTCTGGAGCGCCGCGATCTTCTCCTGCTGACGGGTGTTCTCCATTGCGTCCAGTCGTGCAATAATACGGTCGGTATCGCTGTGGGTAGACTGGATAATGTCACGCGCATTGGTCGCCGCATTGTAATTGGTGTCGCAGAAACCGCGTTCCACCTGTCGCTGGGTATCGCAGCAGCAGCTTGCCATCTGCGTACCGAGTGCCGTCAGTCCGGCAGTCACGCCGTTAAAGCCGGTGTTCATGTTCTGGTTTACGCCGTTGATAAGTTGTGCATTCTGGTAGCCGAGCTGGCAAACCGCGTTATCCACGCCATGAAAACCGTTAGAAACCGCACTGCCGAGCGTGTTAAAGCCGGTCAGCATACCGTTGTTCATAGCGTAAAAGCCGTCACACAAGCCGTTCTGAATGCCGAGAACGGAACGCGACAGGTTGTTGAAGTTGAACTCACTGCACAGATCGGAGCGAGTGACCGCGCCCTGATAGCCTGCGCCGTTTCCGCCGTTGTTGCCCCAGCCCCAGCCGTTGCCGCCGAAAATCAGTGCGATAATCAGAAATGCGAAAATCCACGAGCCGTCGCCGCCCCACATACCGTTGCCGTTGTTGCTGCCGCTGTCAGAACCGAGAGCGTAGCCGGTTGCAAAATCGTTATCCATTTGAAAATCTCCTTTTCAATATATTTGAACGGAACCGCGCGTATTCCGAACATGACAAATTCATGCCGGATTTTCGTCAAGATTCCGTCAAAACTGAAAAGAGAGATATTTACTTGATGTTCACGCCGAACTGCTGTGCAAACTGGTCAAGGTCAATTCCCCGTTCTTTTGCAATGTTCATTGCCATCTGCCGCAGTGCATCAGGGCTTTTTCCCTGCATACTCTGCATAAGCTGATTTACCATCGGATTGTTGCCCGTCATTTGGTTCAGCATATTCATAGGGTTTCCGCCGTTCCGCATAAGCTGCAACACCTGCATCATCGGGTTATTCATCATGCTTTGCACCTCCCAGCTGGTCGCAGAGCGTGTTAAACCGCTGTTTCAGCTCGTCAAACTCCGCCCTTGGAACGTACTTTGACAAATCCGTTTCCAAGGGTTTATTTATTTCCGGTTCTCTGCGGTACATCGCAAAGTCCGCACACCCGGTCTGCAAGTTAAGCTGTTTCGTGTAGATTGCGCCATGCGCCGTATCCGGCATAATGGTCAACGCGCCGGAAAAGTCCGTCTGTACTGCACGCGCTTCTTCTACGCTTGCGACAGGTCTAACGAGGTGCGATTGTACCGGCTGCTGAACCTGCTGCTGTGGGTATTGCTGTTGATACTGCGGCATATAGCCGTTGTATCCGTAGGGATATGCCATTAACCCAGCACCTCCGTAACGTGTTCGCTGATGGATTTCCTTGCCGCCTCTTTGTATTCGAGGTATTCCTCTAAATACTCTGTATTCCCGGCGTTACGGTAGTCCTCCGCCACGCGATGAGCGCAAACGGGGTCGTATCCAATGCGTTCAAGTCGCTGTTCGTAACTCATAGGCGTTCACTCCTTATACGTTTAGTATAAGGCTTTTCGCCGTCCCGTACCTGTCACAAAACTTTCAACATTTTGCATTTAATGCGGTTCAACTTGCGGTACACCGTACTTTCGCTCATATGCAGTGTAAGTCCGATTTCGACAATAGAACGCGCCGATGTCCTCATATCGAATACGGCGCGTTCCTCGTCTGTAAAATTGCATTCTCGCCGGAAGTAGTCACACTCCCGCTTTGTAAATTCCGTCATTCTCATGCGGTTATCCCCTCGTTGTGGTGTCACCGCATATCTTTACCCTCGTTTATTTTTCAGCCGTACAGGTGCGCTCTGTCGTTGATAACCAGCACGCGCAGCAGATCGTAGTTCAGGTTGAGCTTACCGTCTGCATTGCCCTGCAAAAAGCCCTTGCTCACGAGCTTCTGCACAGTGTCTTTCGCCCATGCAGGGCACTCGTTTACGCTGTTGTAAACCTTGTCTTTTGCCTTTGCAATTTCCTGCTTTGCGATTGTGCGGGTCTGTGCTTCCGTCATATCTTCCACCTCTTTCTCTGTCAGCATGGTTTTGAACTTCTGCCACAACTGCGGATTGCGTACCCAAGGTTCGGGGCAGTCCTTGTGGGTAACATCGTAGTGCCGGCATACGCGGGATACCGGCACATGGTACTTTGCCATCAGTTCGCGTGTCAGCTTTGCGGCGTTCTTCATGGTTTCCTCAGGGATAACATACACGCCGTTTCGGATAACGCTGCACATCTCAATGCCGATGCTGTTTGCGTTCCGGCAGTCGTTGTAGTAACTGCCGCCGCGTTCCTTGCCGCAATGCCATGCGGTATCGCTGTCCTTTACGCTCTGCACGATTCTTTCGGTGTCAACAAAATAATGTGCGCTTGCGTTCAAGCCGCCCTCACGCGCGAAATAATCCGCGTTGTTCTGCGCCGTATCGCCGTTGTTCGCGGTAAAGTGCAGGCAAATCCAGTTGATAGCAAACTCTCTACCCTTGCGATAGTTGCTCGAATTGCACTGCTTAAACGGATAACTCATTTACTCACCCTTTTCTTTCGGCTTGTCGTAACCGAGCGCCGTCTTGCTGTCGGTTATACCCGCCGTTGTCGGATCAATAAATACGCTCAGTACCGCAAGGCACATCGTCACCAGCTGCACCGGATTCGATGCAACCGCCTTGATACCCTCCCAGACAGCCGCCCAGCTCGTGAACGTCTGCGGGTCCACGCCGATAGCCGTAATGGCAACAGAAATCACGCCCACCCAGAACCAAGGGTTCTTTACGCGCACTTTAATGTTCATGTTCATGCATATCCTCCTTTTCCAAATCTTCAATGCGGTGGTTCGCCACGCGCACGCGCTCGTCCAGCACCGTAAACTCCTTTTCCAGCTCATAAGTCCGGGAAATCAGGTTGTTGTGCTTCTCCACCTTTTTCTCCAGCTGCTCAATCCGGTAGTTGGTAAGGTTGCTGCTCAGCGCAATGCCGCCCAGCGTCCCCACCAAAGTACCCACCAGCGACAGCGCCGCCGTAATAACTTCTGCCGGCATAATCAAATCCCCAGCAGCTCGCGGTCATGTCGGCTCATCAGCTCCGGCACGCCGGTCTGTACGCTGCGCCAGTGCTTGTACTGCGCACGAGCCAGTGCGTCCTTTTTCAGCCCATGCGCGTTGTCAAACTTGTCGAGCTGCACACCGATGTCGCCCTCGTACTTGCTTACCTCTGCGTAGTTCTTGATGTAGATGTTGTTCGGATACATAATGTTGTCCTTTCCGGTCATTTGACCTGTCGTATATTTTGAAAACGCCACTTTGGCGGTTTTCACTTGAATGCAATGTAGCGCAACGGGTTTATATCGTATCCATCTGAATTCGTACCATTGAAATAACTTTTCACCTTGAATCCGGTATCGGTAATCTCAACGCTCGGCGCTGTGCCGCCATCAACAACAAGTTGCATATTCTGTGGGTCGTAATAATTTCCCCTCGCCGTACGCGTTGCTACCAGCACCGCCTTTGGTCGGAAGCCCAGTTTGATCTCCTGTGTTTTGCTGGTGCCGGTGCCGGTGTACTGCCCAGTCACGATCTCCACACCACCGCTGCTGCTTGTTCCGTTAAAGATCATGCCGCCACCCCTCTCTTTGTGCAGAGTGGCGAAACAGCGTTAAGAGCTGCCCCCCCCCCTGACTTTAGCAAGCTAAAGTTATGCATATTGTTTACTCCTTCCTTACATACCAGTACCCGTTCTGATAACCATTTGCCGGATATGCATTTTCTTCTTCACTGATAACAGTGCCATAGCCGGTCGTGCCTTTCGCCCAGTTGTCATCAAGGTAAATACGATAGGCATAAACGGTCACATAATCATTGCTGTCATACTCAATTTCGCGGTTATGATACCAATTACCGTTGTATTCGAAATAATACGTTTTCAAATAATGTGTACCTGAAACCGCTACGCTTTGTGCTTTGCTGTTGATAAGGATATCGCCAATAATTGCCCCTCCGGACTTCTTGACACCTTGATAATATAAAACTTTCGGCAAATTTCCAGAGTTGGAAGCACCGGCAATATATGACCGCACGCTCGCCGTTACAATATTCCGATTATCAACTGCGTTGTAACGATACCATGTGAATTTCTTCTTGCGCCTCGGTAAATTATAAATCATGCGCCACCTCACGAAAACGCCACCGGCGCGATGCTCACATACACATCAATATTCGCTGTCGGAACAGTATCCGCCGTAAACGTCAGCTTGCCCGCCGCCTGTGCGGTACACTGGATACCTGCATCATTGTATGCTGTCATGCTTGCCGCCGCAGGCATCGGCAGAATAAGCTGTGCCGTTTCGTCCTCCACAACGTCTGCAACCGCAACCGTCTGCTGTTTCGTCGAGCTGTCCCAGCCGGAAACTGTCAGCGTTACCTTGTGCGCCTTGGTCTTGAGCGCCGTAAGCTGTGTCGGTGTCGCATAGTCCGTTCCGGCGGTCAGCTTGTCCTGTTTCTTCGCAAAAAGCGCGCTGTGGGCGCTCGCACTCCCGTCATGCGCCGTCACCGCACTTGCCGCCGTACCCTTTGGGTCAGCGCCAGCCTGTGCCGCCGTCACCTTATGCGGGTTGCTTGTGCTTGCGATATGAGCAGGTACACCCGCCAGCGCGGCATTGAAGTTATCCTCGTTGCCGGTATAGCCGCCGTCCTGTGCCGAGCTGTACGCGCTCTTGCCGTCCGCGCCGGTGTCGCCCTTGGGTCCCTGAATACCCTGAACGCCCTGCGGACCCTGTTCGCCTTGTACGCCCTGCGGACCGGTATCGCCCTTGGGTCCGGTCGGACCTTGCGGACCGGTGTCGCCCTTTTCTCCGGGCAAGCCCTGAATACCCTGTTTGCCCTGCGGACCCTGTTCGCCCTGCACGCCCTGTTCGCCCTTGGGTCCTTGGATACCCTGCGGACCGGTCGCGCCGGTGTCGCCTTTCTCGCCCTTGGGACCTTGTGCGCCGGTGTCGCCGGTGTCGCCTTTCTCACCTTGGATACCCTGTTCGCCCTGTGGTCCCTGAGGACCGGTTTCGCCCTGAGGACCTGCCGGACCTTGGATACCCTGAACGCCCTGTGGACCCTGTGGACCCTGCAGCTTGCCGATGGAGTACCACATCAGATTGGATTCGCTCCAAATGTAGATGATCTCGTCTGCACTGACCTGAAACGCGCCGTCCGTACCGTTGGGGAACGCCTTTTCCAGCGCCGCCTTGGTGGGGTAAACGTCCTCAATCTCGAACGAACGTCCGTCATCGCCCTTGTCACCCTTGGGTCCCTGAATGCCCTGAGGTCCCTGTGCGCCGGTCGGACCTTGGATACCCTGCTTTCCGGTTGCGCCCTGAACGCCCTGAACGCCTTGCGGACCGCGTGCGCCGGTTGCACCGGTGTCGCCTTTCTCGCCCTTGTCGCCTTTGGCACCGGCTTCACCGCGCGGACCCTGTGGACCCATAACGCCAGCGGGACCCTGTTCGCCCTGAATACCCTGCGGGCCAGCGGGACCCTGTTCGCCTTTCAGTCCCTGCGGACCTTGGTCGCCCTTTAAGCCCTGTGGACCTGCCGGACCGGTAGCACCTGTCGCACCGTCCGCGCCGGTGTCGCCTTTCGCGCCGGTTGCACCTGTCGCACCGCGATCACCTTTTTCGCCCTGTGGTCCCTGTACGCCTTGGATACCTTGCGGTCCCTGTACACCTTGCGGACCTTGCGGACCGCGCACATATACCGGCGACGGCAGCGCACCCGCCGCGCCCGCGTGAAAGCTCATCAAACCGGTTGTCTGGTCTACTTCTGGGATAATCGCCGGACCCAAATCGCCTTGGATACCCTGCGGACCGGTCGCGCCGGTGTCGCCTTTCTCGCCCTGCGGACCTCTCACGCCATGGATAACCGTCACGCCGTCCACATCTTCAACCGAGCCATCTGCAAACTGCATTCTGCTCCTCTGCGGCAGCACCTTGCCGTCCGCATCGAGCACCACATGACCGGAAGAGCCGGAAGCCTCCCAGCTCACGCCGTCTGTCGAGGTCTCAATCACCCTGTCACTGTTCAAACGGATATACAGAATCGACCCGTCCGGCGCTTTGACGGTGTAAACGTCCGCACCCGTCAGGCGGTTCACTTCGTCGATAACCTCGTTGATTTTCGGGATTGCCGCCTTGCCGGTCAGCTTGTCAAATACCGCTTTGTTCTCCGACGGTGTACCGGTCAGCGTATCCGGCGCGGAGATAACGCCGTTCGCGCTGATCGTGCTGTCAGAGATTTTTTCGATTGCCATTTACTCACCTCACACTCGTTCCGATGGTATACCGCTTGATAATGCCGAAGATGCCGAACGCCTCGTTCAGCGAATCGTTCTTCATTATCAGCTGCAACGTTTTGTATTTCTTTACCTTGCTGTTGAACGGGAGCACCTGCGGCGCATCATTGCTGTTGAACGTAAAGCGGCTGAAATCAATGTCCGTCCAGCTGAAAATATCCGCGTAGCCCTCGCGTATCTGCCGCCCGAAATCGCGTTCCGTCCGCGCAAACACCTTGATAGAAGAACGGGTATAAGGCTTCATCATAACACCCGAACCACGCTTTACCATAGTCTTATACGTCATAAAGTCGCCGTCATCGTCCGCCTTGGTGTGCCACTCTGCGGAAATCGCTTTGCCGCCGGTAATCTTGCCGTCCTCGCCCAGCGTGCCGCCGTCCGAGTACGCCTGCATGGTTTCAACGTCTGTGTTCAGCTTGCAGATTTTTCCCTCTGCCGTACCGAAATACAGGTTCCCTCGGCTTTCCATCATGCGTACCGCCGGAAAGTTGTCCCAGTAGTAACACTCATAAACGTAATCGCCGTAGGACTGCGGCTTGTATGCTACGTTCTGGTTGGTGTCAAGGACATAGGCGTGTCCGTTTACCGCCAGTACATAATAGCCGTTCCATACAACGGCACAGGCGTTTTCCAAATGCGGTTCCTTTGTCAGTGCCGCATCTACATAGTAACTGCGGTTTCGTACCGTTTGCAGCGCCGTAATATTGCTGCTCGTCAGCGCAAAAACGCCGGTTCTGCTCAAAAAGATCGGTTCTTCCGGTAGATATGCGAACGCGCGTTTTGCAACAGCGCCCGCACCGGCAGCGGCACGCCGTACCGGAAACTGCACCTTGTTTGTCGTGCTGTCAATGCTGTACCCGCGAAAATAGATCGTGGTTTCCGAGCGGTCGTCCGACTTGATAATCGCCTGACTGTCCGAGATTGCCGAATAGCCGATGATTGCCGCGCCGTCCGCTCCCACCTTGGTATAGGAGAGGTCGGAAAAGTAAAGTGGATTGTTGCTCTCGCATCGCCAGTCTGTATCCTGCGCATCGGGATTGCCGGAAAGAAACACTCTGTCCTGTGACTTGCCGCCGTAAATCGCCGCAATCGTGCATTTGGTGATTTTCTCCTTGTACCCCTCAACCGACTTTACAAACGTAATAATCACGTTGTCCTTGCCGGTGATAGCCGGTTTCGGCGGCGCGCTGGTAAACTTCACCTGTCCTTTGGTCTTGTCCAGCGTGTATTTGCTGCTTTCCCACACCTTGTCGTCAACCTTAACCTCAGCAATGCTTTCAATATCAGTGGTGTCCAGCTGATAAGTGGTTGCCGAACCGTCCGCGCAGAACTCATTCTTGCGCTTGCTGGAAAGTAAATTGACATCTTCAAACGCCGTTCCGCCGCCGGTCGGCAGATTGGCAATGGTGGTAGTCGGCACATAGGCATCTTCTGTCGCATCTTTTACGGTTTCGCCGTCAAACACAAGGTATTCGCCGCCGGTCAGCACATACATTTTATCGTTCAGCGTAAACGCCGTTCCCTGTGCGCTGGTCAATCCGCTTTTCAGCTCTGCGATACTGCTTTCCGTCCATTTGTACAGCTTTGTGCCGCCATGCACAAGAAAGTATTCCTTGCCCTTGATAACGCCGCGATACAGTCCGTTCACCGGCTTTTCGCAGCTTTGCAGCACGCGCCAGCCCTTGCGTTTTTCGGGAAAGCCGCCGCTGTCCGAAATCAGGTTTACCGTACCCATTGCACCGCGTGCAGAATCAACCTGTGTCGGATTACTTGACAAATCCACGCCCTTAAACTTGGAATACTCGGTTTTGTACTTCTTCGGGGAATCGGGAATCTTGTATGTTGCCATTTACACCCACCCCGTAACCGAGCGCCACGCGCCGCCGCTTGCCGTCTGCTGTCTGCGGCTTGCCAGCATGGATTTTACGTTCTCATACTCGTTCAAATACTGCGTTGCCATGGAAATATCATCTTCCTTGAACACCTCAGCCGCGATGTAAAGCGGAATTGCCCGCTGCGCTTCCTCCGGCAGAGAGAACGTCGTGTCGCCGGGCGTATCCTCGTCGATGTTCTCAGGGTATGCCTCATACCAGATAACCAGCGTTCCCACATAGTCCGCCGGGACAAACAGCGTGTCTAATCCGTCAAACTGATAGTCGTTCACGCGCATAAACGTGTTGTTATTGCCCATGATGGTTAGCCGGTCAGGACAGAACCGCATGAAATCCGGTGCAAGCTCCTTGATGTGATACAGCCGGTAGCCTGTCGCATCATCGTCCGGCAGTTCGGTTTCCACGCTCTTGTAAATCGGCATGACTTCGGCAAGGTCTACCATTGCGAACCACGCCGCGTGCGGCATTGCCCGCACATAGTCCGCCACATCAGGCGAAGATAGCGAAACCTCTGTGCCGTAGTTCAGGCGTGAGAAAATCTTGTCGAGAGCCGCTTTCTGAATCTGCTCCCATGTCATAAAATCACTCCTTAAAAAGGGAAAAGGCGGGGAAAATCCCCGCCGTAGTCCTTACAGCAGCTGGGTACCGTTCGTCATGCCATCGCCCACGATGGAGATTGCACGCCAGTCATTAAAGCCCGCGCCGAAACGCGCACGACCGGACCAGTAGTTCGCATCGGTGTTTTCATCTACCGAAGAACGAACGGTCAGCGTTACGCGGTCAAGCCAAGGCATACACATAGCATCCTTGTTGTAGTCGGAATCCAGCAGCATGAAATACTCCTTGCCGCCGATGGTCTTAGGCAGGTAGTTCCACACAAGCACGTTCCACAAGCCAATCTGGAAGTTGAACGCATTGTTGTTGGTGTTCGGGTCAAGTTCCGAGCCAATCGCCGCAAACAGTGCGCGCTTGAGCTTGCCGCTGTTCGGAATGATGATGGTGTCTGGCTTGATGTTCAGCAGGTTTCCGTCATCGTCACGAATATCCTGCATCTGCTCCTGTGCAGCGTCCAGAATCTCGGTGTACTTGTCCGTACCGGCAGTGTACTTAAAGCGGTTAGACTGGTTCTTGTAGCCCTTGGTAGCCGAGCCATGCGCGTTGGAGAACAGCGAAACGCCGTCTGCCGAGGTGGTGTCGTACTTCTTGCCGCCAAAGGTGATAGAAGTGTTAATGCCGCCTGCGATCATGTCTGCCGCGTACTTCTCGCGGGTGCGGTTGTAGCTTGCGCCGAACTTGCGTGCGCGGGATTCTGCCAGATTGAACTTGCTGTCCTCGATCAGCTCACGAGTTACCTCAAAGCGGCTCTTCCAGGTGGTCGGCTCGATGATCTTGCTGTAACCCTCCTGTACAGAGGTCAGCGGATATGCGCCGTTCTCGCCTACGTCCTGAAAGTCACCCAGTGCAGTTGCAGAGGTGTACTTCTCTGCGTAGTTGGTGGTGGTGTCCATGTAGAACACCTTGTCGATCATGCTCTGCTCCTGAAAGCTCTCTACGCGGTCTGCAATGATCGCCTTGATGGGAGCCTGCGACTTGCCGAAAAAGGAATCAGCAACGCCGGAAGCCTCAGAAAAAGTAATGCCAGCCATATTGTTATATCTCCTCTCTTTTTATCAGGTTGCCGACGGCTCAACGAACACGCCGGTAACGGTAGAATTGGTAGCAGCGCCGTCGGTGGTGAGTACCTTGAAAACGCCCTTGGCGGTGGTTGCGGTAACGGTCAGCGCATCAGTTGCCAGAGTGACAGCCGAGCCGACAACAGTCTGCGCAACAGTCGCGGTAGAGGTGGTCTCGAATACGATGTTGTCGTTTACCTCGATTGCGGCGTAGTTGCCGTCTGCACGCTGCGGACCCATGATGATGTGGGTCGGCTTAACGGAAGCGGTGCCCTTTGCCAGAGCGCCGGAAGTCAGGGTAGCCGCCATGCCGAGGGTCAGACCCGCCGCACCGGGGAGATAAACGAACGGGGACACATCAGCCACGCGGCGATATGCGATCTTGAACATATGTTTTGTTCTCCTTTACTTGTATTTTTTGAATTTTTCCACCAGTTGTTTGTGTGTCAGGTTGGGAAATGCGTGACGCATCATCTGCATTTCCTGCGGGTCGATTACAATGTCGTCCCCGCTGTCGCCTGCCGCTGTGGTGGTCAGGTGGTTCTTGCCGTTTACGTTGTTCATCGCCTGCTGCTTTGCCGCTGCGGCTTTCTTGCCGGTAAGCGCATCAAAGTTTGCAAGCCGGAACGCATCAACCAGACTGTAACCGCGGTTGACGTACTCGTTAAAAACGGGTGCGTTCGGGTGGTTTGCCAGTGTCGCAACGTCGGTAACGGACGGGTCAAGTCGGGAAATCTCCTGAATAGCCGCGTTCATCTGCCTCTCGCCCTCTTCCATCTGCACGCGGCTGAGTACCTGCTCCGCCTGCTTGACAGTAGGGTTGTTTGCGATCATCTGGTCGAGCATAGCGGGGTCAATCCCTGCCTGCTGCATCTGGTCGCGCTGATATGCCTGCTGGTATGCCTGCAAATCAGCCTCCGAGGTGATCGGCTTGTTGGTGTACGGGTCAAGCTGTCCCTCGTACATCTGCCGGATAACCTCGTCTTTTGCCGCCTGCCGCTCTGCTGCAATGCGCTGATTGAACTGCGCTTCTGCTCTGCGGCGTGCGGCGGCAAATCGCGCGTTATCTTCCGCGCTCTGTACTCCCGATTCTTCCGGTTCGGCGGTTTCCGGTTCGTTTTCGCCTGTTTCCTCGGGTCCGATGGACGCAGTTTCGGCGGTTTCCTGCTCGTTTACGCCTGCCTCGGTGGTTTCCACGTTGGTTTCCATAATTTCTTCCATTTGGGTTTCCTTTCCGGATTTTTACGCTGTTCCATGCGAATTTGGGCATAAAAAAACCGCCCTTTCGGACGGTTTCCGCTATTCCCTTTTACTTGCCGCTCTTGGAGGAACGGAGATCGCCGCCGGTCTTAACGGTCGGCTTCTTGGTCTTGGTCTGCTGATACAGTGCCTTGACCTCCATACTGCCGGAGTTCTTTACCTTACCGGCGAGAGTTGCGCCCTTTGCCATACTATTTCACCTCCTTTACGACCTGCTTATAGTTCGAGCACTGCGGATTCTTGCAGATAAGCACCAGCTTACCGTCCACAGTGTCGGTCTTGGTATCAATATTGCAGATTGGACATACCATAACTGCCTGCTCCCTCCTGATAACTCGGCATACTGTCCGCCGTCACAAATCCCTGTGTCGCATCGGGTATGCCTGCACTTGTTGACATATCCGGCATCATGCTCTGCTGCTGTGCCAACATCTGTTGCTGTTCCAGACGTTCAGTAAGCTGCTGCTTTACCTCGCTTGCCAGCGGATAATGCAGTCCCTCCATGATCGTCCAGAACGTCAAGAGGCTCTGCATATCGGAGGGGTCGCCAAAGCAGCCGTTTTCCAGATTCATTCGCGCCTCCTGCCAGAGGTTTTCGCGGTTGCCCGCCAGCGGCGCGGTCTGGTCTACCGAGAATAAAAACTCATCGTCCCAATACGGTTCACCGGCATCATCGACTTTCAGGAAATCCATCTTGTTAAACGTGCCGTACATCTGCGTGCCGTTGGTATCCTTGTAAACCATCGGTCGCGGCTCGTCCGAGTACGCCAGCAGGAACTTGAACATAACCTCGAACAGATCAGCGTAAGCCGCGTTCTTCATTACCTTGCGGCTTTCCAGTCGTCCAGCGGTCTGCGCCGCTGCAAACTGCTTTGCTGTACCGCTCGTTGCAGTCGTGTCCTTGCGTCCCTGATAGCTGTCCGTAATGCCAATGAGATTGCGCATCGCCGTATAGGTGCTGTCCTCATACGCCATATCGCGGGAGATGTCCGGCTGCAAGGTCAGCACATCAATCAGTGTCTTTTCCTGCGGATCGTCAATCTCCATCACCTTGTAATTCTCGTCCGTGCGATCAATCTGCTTTCCACGCGGCAGCGTGATAACCGAACCGCCGCCCAGCAGCTTTTGCGAGATACTGCTGTCCAGCTTGTTAATGAGCATCTGCTGATCTCGAATCATATCCACATCAGACGAGCCGAGCAGCTTTCCGACAACGGAAACATTCCGCCTGAGTACCACCGGGTACACGTCCGGCTTGTAATACGGGATCATGTCGTTTTCCTCGTGCTGGGTAACGGTTGGGTTGCCCTGCTCGTCGAGCTGCACATCTTCAACAACCTTTGTCATCGGGATACCGTATTCATCGGTCCGCGCAAAGTCCTTTACCGTTTCGTCCTGTCCGTTCTTGCCGCCGCAGTAGGGGCAGGTGTCGCCGCTCATTTCCGCGCCGCACTTGCTGCACTTCTTGATTCTGCGTGCCTGGTAATCCTCCATGTACTCCAAAAGCACATCATTGCACCACGAAACGCGCCCAATACCGCCCTTTTTGTTCTTAAAATAGCCGATATTCTCGGTTACAAGGTCGTCCGCTGTGCCCTGCTCAAATCCTCGTGCATCGGGCTGCTCCTCGTCCTCGTCGGAAACGTCCTTGCCGTACTTGTCCTTGATGTACTCTTTGGTACGCGCAAGCTGGATAAAAAAGTAGTCCATATCGGGGATATGGTACACGCCCGGCTGTGGAATAAACTGCTTCGGGTGCAGCAGGGAAACGGTCAGCGCGCCGCGTGTGGTGTGCGTGCGCTCGTTGTTGTCCCACTCCACCAGAAACAAATCTCCGCCATGTGTCGGCGTGGTGCGCTCGTCCTGATCGTTTAAGCGCTCAAACGGCAGCCGGTCAAGTTCGTTCCGCAAATAGTCCTCAATGGTCTTTGCCAGCTGCTCATCTTCCTCAAAACGCGGTGTTACCTTGGGCGTAGGAATATCGCTTGATACCTCCGCCTCGATGATCTCGGCTACCACGTTCCGCGCAACCGTCGCATCTTGCGTTTTCTGTGTTTTGCCGCGCACCTTGTCGATCTTGTGCGTGCCGCGGTAGATTTCTTCCCGCTCGATCATCAAATCAAGCTCCGGCTGGTACTTGCTCCGCGCCTTGCTTAACCTGTCCTGCCACTTCTTCAAAGTGATTTCGTCACTCTTTCCCGTTTTATCAAACGGATTTTGCATTATATCACCTCATTTTCAAAACGGATTGCCCCATTTAGATAATAGGTACTCCTTACCGCTCTTGTCGGCATTGTAGTAATCCTCGTACATATCATCGGACCACTTCGCCCGCGTCCCTCGCGGCTTGTCCTCGGTGTACCGCTGTTGCGTCCGGGCATAGTATGCGATCGCCAGCGCCATAACGCAGTCGTCGTGCGCTCCCTGCTCCGCCTCCGCCCTGCCCTTCTCGTTGCGGACAAACGTCAGCATCTCGCCCAGCGTGTCGGGGTCGCTGAGCAGCTCCACACTCTCGCGCACCACCTCAACCAGTCCGGCAATAATAACCGGACGGGTAACGGAAGTCGTCTTAAAGCCGAAGCTGTCGCGGGGTCTGTGCGTGTAGTTGTCCTCGGTCTGCCGTACATACTGCCGCGGATACCGCAGCCGCTGCAGCTCCTTGATCGGGTAGCTTGAGTAGTTAGCCTCAATCGCAATCAGCGCGGTATTGTAGTAGATACCAAGGCAATACATCTGCGCCGCATATACGTCCTCGTCAAACTGATGCCGCAGCGTGCAGACCTGCCGCCCGCTCGTGTTGTCGAGTACCTGTCCGACAAACCAGTCTGAGCCCTCGCCGGAGGTGTCCCCGCCGATCACATAGGGCACACCGTCGCGCCGATCCTGATAGATGGAGATATAGCCGCCCACATCGTCCACCCACTTAATGCTCTTGTCGTCAATCCTGACTTGATTTGCCAGCGCGTCAAACGTGGTCGAGTACGCAAAGTAACCGCGCCGTACCGGCTCCCGCAGCTCTGCAAGCCTGCCGTTGACTTTTGCCGCGTCAAAGATCGTCTTGCCGATAACGCCCCACTGCCCCAGACAATACACCTGATAGTAATAAGGGTCGCTGTCCTTGTAGCCCTCAAGCGTGCGCTTGTAGTCCTCGTCCAGCCATGCGTTGTCCTTGTAGGTGGTCTTGAGCGTCACCGCACGCTCGTCCTTGCGGTCAAAAAACCGTTTTTTGAGCCAGTGTAATACGTTGATCGGGTTAAACGATAGGGTAATCTGTCCATGTATGCGCTTGCCTCGCAAACGTATGTCAAGCTGATTAAAATCCGCCTCTGCAATCTCGCTTGCCTCCTCAATCCAAATGTCTGTCAGCTCGCCCCGGGGAAAAGTAACAGACTTGATCTTCTCGGGGTCATCGAGCCCCTTAAAAATACAGGCGTTGCCGGTCAGCCTGCACACAATCCGCAGATCGGTAACGTCAAACAGGCTGTGCAGTCCCCAGCCATTAATGACCTGCTGCAGCATCGCAAACGTGCTCGTCCGGTTGGTGTCGCCTACCTTGCGCACTACAAGCACATTGCATAGCGGCTTGCTCATCATGCGGACAATCAGCCGTTGCGCCGCAAATACGCTCTTGCCCGATCCGGCGCCGCCGTACAGCACAATATAGCGATGCTCGTCATCGTCCAGCAGCGGGAGATACGCCGCGTTAAACGCCCGTTTCGGAATATTAACTTGCATACGCCGCACCTCCTAATTGTACAAAATGCGTATTTTGCATAATAAGCACCGCCGTCCGTCTTGCTCTCCGGTATTTGTCCGAGAAAATCCGGCACTCAGCCCCACAAAAACGCCTGATTTTGCAAGATTAAATCTGTAATCCTGCATATCAGGGTAAAAAAATAGACCTGCACCGCCCGAAAGCGGCTGCAAGCCGTCAATCTGTATCTGTCATATCGTCATCGTCCAGCAGCTTAACCGTTATTGTCTGCGCCGCTACGACCTCCCGCCGCTCGACAAAAGCGCCCATGCTCCGCGCTGCCAGCTCGGACGCCTTAAGGCGATCCTTGAGGTCCGCGCTCTCGTCGCGCATCTTAGCCGTCCAAAATCGCCGTATCTCATCTATACCGGCCTGCCTTGCGTCTCTCTCTGCGCCGCGCTTGCCGTCCGCCTCCAGCAAATCAGCATAGCGCTTGAGCATCTTAGACGCTAACACGTCCGCGCTGTGCTTGCTGCCGCACTGGTAGCCTGCTGCATATAGCGCATCTGTCGCGCTCTTGCCGCTCTGGTACTCTGCCAGCCACCGCCGCGCCTTGTCGCTTGTCGGCTGCTTGCTCACTCCCTCACCCCCTTACTATATATATAGACACAAGGGAGCCGCCCCGGTGGATTGGAGCGGCTCCCGTCTGCCTATATTACTTGTCCATGTACTCGCGTACTGCCTGCATGATGTAAGCCGTCACGCTCTGCCCGGCGTCCTGCGCCGCCTGCCTGATCTGTGCGCCGTCCTCCTTAGGTATCCGCAGCGTGATCGCGTCGCGCGTCCTGTTGTGCTTAACTGCCGCCCTAACTTGTGCCTCGCTTGCCATGTCTGCACCTCCTATCTATATAGGATAGTGTACCATAGCGCAGCGCATAAGTCAACATATACAATATCACTAATAAGTCTACTTATACTTTGTGCAGTTTTACCCTTGTAAATATAAGTCGACTTATGTATAATGTAATCACAGTCAAGGAAAACAAACAAACACCGACAAGCAAAACGGAGGAATAAAAAATGACTAAGAATTTTGAAAACCGCGTACACAATGAGATCATCGTAGACACCCGCAAATATCGCTACACCGACCGCGACGGCAGCATCTACCGCATCGAGATCGCCAAGCTGGATACCACCGCAGCGCTGCATGATTGGCAGCTCATCAAGTAACCCACCAATAATCAACAACCAGTAATCACTATACAGGAGGTAATTACAATGACCATCATCAACAAGACTTTTTCCATCGGCGACACCTACCGCGGCACTCGTGGAGAGCTGTACACTGTAACCGCCACCGGCACACGCAAGATCATCGGCACACACCGCACGATCACCGCAACCGTCACCCTCACGCACGAGGGCGGCAAGGCTTACGAGCTCGACCTCTCCCGCGCACAGCGCCTCTTGCTCACCAAGTGCTAACGGTTCTCGCGGGTTCACCCTCAAAGCCCGCACACATAAATTTTAATTTGGAGGTACACACCATGTTTGGTAATTACGAGATGCAGCAGATCGAGCAAGCTCGCGTAGAGCTCCGCAAGATCAAGACCCCGAAAGACTTTTACCGCATCGTGAACGCCGTATATGATAAGTACGGCTCTGACATTGGCAACAAAGCCCGCGAACTTGAAAACGCCTGGTGCTACTAACCCAATCGCCCGCCCCGGAGGTAACGAGGGCAGAAAGGATATACACCATGACCAAGCAAGAGATCGCAGCCTGGGCAAACACCCACACCGGCAGCCGCCGCCATACTTACATTAGCGATACCGATACCCTGTATCATATCCGCTATGACTTTGCCAATGGCGACCGCTACGACCACATCGAGTCCGGACGCTGGCCGCACATCGAGATCACCGACCGCATTAACGGCGTTACCGTATTCCACGCCATCAAGCATTGCCGCTGATTCTCCCGCCCGGCTAACGCAGCGCATATGCATCTTGCACAAAAATTCGCGCATTCATTTTACGCCCGATTCGGTGGTATCCTGTTGACATACCACCGAATCAGTGGTACAATAAGACCACAGAAAAGAGATAAACACACCGGAACACGAAAGGAACGATCATCATGAAACTGAACGCTGAACAGATCAACAAGATTAAGGAAATCGCAGAAGAATATGATTGGGACTATGCAGCCATCGGCTTCCGCTCTCAGGACGTGCCCTTTGAGCTCGGTCCCATCGACCACGTTTCCCACCACTGGGACAACGGCGACGACACCGGCGAAGACCTTCCCGGCATCTGCGCTTGCACTGTCAAGCTGGTTGATCGCAACCCTGATTATTACGGCGAGCATTGTGCTGTAATCGCCGGCAACGCTTACGAGTACGGCGAAGACGAGGGCGAATACATCATTCGCGACCCCGAAGTTATTGCAATCATCGCATAAGGAGGAAATACCATGGATAAAGAACTTTTTGAGGTCATGATTGACGATTTCATCAGCGAAAGCGAAGAGATGGACGATTTCGTAGTGGATTATGATTCGATCCACTACGACGACGACCTTAAAACATGGGTTGCCGAAGCAAAAGACAAAAAGTGCGCGTACACTCTGTACGCGCACGATGGCGACGTAATTATCGAATATGATGGTGCTCTCTAAGGAGGACTAAACCATGACCGACAAGCAATTCAACACCCTGTGGGGAGAGGCTTTGACCACTCCCTCCCGCGAGGGATTCGTTTCCGATTTCTCTTTGTCCTCCCTCTGGGGCGACAGCGAGGGCGCACCGGTTCCCGCCGAGCGCATCACCGCACTTGGCGACCTCTGGACCGCCGCGCACACAACCGTTAAGGACATTCGTCAGGCGCTCAGCCTGTCCCGTCCGGCGTTCTCCACCAGGTTCTTGATTCCGGTCCGCACGCTGGAAAACTGGGAATCCGGTGCGAATGCCTGTCCCGAGTATACCCGTCTCCTGCTCTTGCAGGCAGCGGGGTTGTATACCCGATGAGCGCGCCGCGCAAGTGCGCCGTATGCGGCAAAATATTCTTTCCGGCATACGACGATCAAATCAAGTGCCCGGACTGCGCCGAGCAGTCCAAAAAATCCGTTGTCAGGGATCGCACCTGCCGCGAATGCGGCAAGGTGTTCTCCGGCGGTCCGCGCGCGTGGTACTGTCCGGAGTGCCGCGCCGAGCGAAAAAAGCAAGCAAAACAGCGGTATCAGTCCAAAGGACCCGCCCGCCCGATTGGCTCTATCGACCGGTGCGAGGTCTGCGGCAAGCCGTATACGGTCAACTCAGCCCGCCAGCGTTATTGTCCGGACTGCGCCGCCGCGGCGATCAAAGCCGCCGACAACGCGCAGGGGCGCGCCTATATGCAGCAGTACCGCAAGACGCGCCAGCGTAAGACAACGCGGCTGTGCGTCGTCTGTGGCAATCCCATTCCGGACGGTGACAGCAGTTTGTTTTGTTCCGCTGCTTGCCGTTCAGCGGCGGCGCTGGAATCCAGGCGCAAAGCCGAGGAGCGGCGCGGCGGCGGTTCAAAAATTCCGATTTTGGAGTTTTTCCACGAGCAGCCGCGGCATTCTGCTCCGGCGGTTTGCCAGCAGTGCGGCAAATCGTTTTATTCCGGATCCAGTTGCGCCAAATTCTGCCCAAAGTGTGCTTTTCAGCGCCGCAGGGCGTATCAAAAAAATCGTTCCCGCCAGCGTTACGGCTGGACACCGGAAGAAATGGAACGCGGTTTCAAAATTCCGGTGTGCAAGATCTGCGGCAAGCCTTTTGCAGGCAACAGCCGCGCCGAGTTTTGTCCGAGCTGTTTTGCCGCCCGGCAGCAGCGTCAAAAGAAATGGCGGCTCAAGCGTGCACAGCTTCCGGCGGCACTGCGACCGAAAGGCGGGTTTGAGCTGATCCGCTACGTCGAGCGGAAAGACGGTCAGCCGTTTTTCCGCGCACGCTGTAAAGCGTGTGGGAGGATCGTCGAGCAGCCAATCTCCTATTTTTACCGAAACCGGAAGTCGTGCGGCTGCATACAGGATAAAAAAGCCGCGCATCGTGCCGCATACGAAGCAGGTGTTCGCATCTGCGTCAACTGCGGCAGGACGTTCGACGGTACTATTTATTCCGTCTGGTGTCCTGAGTGCCGCCGGCAGGAAAAAGACGAATTTATCCGCAGTTTTCTGCATCGGCGCTACAATTCGCACTAACCTGTCTTCAAGATTCCACTTGACGCACCCCGTAAAGCGCGCTACAATATCCACAAGGGCAATCCGCCGGAGAGGGGCACGCTGCATATACAGCAGGATCGCCCCCAGCAAAAAGCAGTCAGTTTTTTCCCGCTGACTGCTTTTGTTTTTTACATAGCAAATCCCGTTCACCAAAGCCATCAGGTGAGCGGGATTTGCTATTTTTTACGACTGTTTCGGTCCTGCGGGACTTGCACCCGCTTTCGCGCTGTGCGGACCGGCAATACCGCTTTCGCGGTATGTGCACCTGTCGCTGTGCTTGCGTCGGGCTTTTACCGAGGCTTTCGCCGCTGTCCACAAGGCGGCTGCATGAAAAAAATTTAGAGAGGTTTTTACCTCACTTTGCAAGCTATTTTTTCCCGCCCTGTGCTGATTAAGATATGGTGCCGTTAAAGGCTGGTGCTGATTTGCGGCGTGTACTTTGCCGCCCGAAAGCGCCTGTTCGGTTTTGTGATTTTTTACCGGTGTTTTTTCTTCCGGCTCTCAAGGTCCGTTTGCGTGCTTGTCCGATCAGCACGCGCCCCCTCACTTGTGGGGCTGTGCGGCGTGGCTCTCCGTCGTGTCGCAGTCTATCGGTACTGTATCTCCGGCTGATTTCCCGGTCAAGGGTTACAGCGGGGAGCGACCCCGGTTGCGGCGTGCCTGCAAGCACCCGCGGAACTCTCTCAAGCCGTTGCAGCAGCTTTCGAGGCGTTCGGAAACAGTGCTCGTCTTTCCGAGCCGTCAGAATATTTGCGCCCGTTAGGAGGCGTTCGCTCCCTCCGCCTCATGCAGCTTTGGGAGCATATCGGCGTGCCGCGCAAAAGGCACGCCAAGAAAACAGAAAAGATAAGGGGTGCCTCCGTTCCGCGAAAGGCAGTCCCGCCGCCCTCGTGCAGGCTTTGGGACGTATCCGCCCGCCTTGCGACGGGCAAACGGAGGAACGGAAAACAGGGTGATTCATGCCCTTACGGGCTTTTATCACAATACTATTGTAACACCAATCTTTGTGGTATAGTGTGGTAAGTTTTCCACAGTTTTACCCACAATCTGTTAATAATTGTTCCACTTTTCGCAGTGCTCGCGCGTGCATTCGTCCGCGCACATGGTCCTCGCTGTAATGCAGCTTTTCCGCAGTCTCGCGCCATGTCCGACCGTTTACATAGTGCTCAATCAGCAGCGCCCGCAGCGCCGCGTCCTGCACTTTTGCCGTCGTGCTGATGATCTCCGCCTTGATCAGCGCAAGCCGTTCCTGCTCCCGCTGTATTTTTTCGGATAGCGCAATGTATGCATCAGCCTTGTTTGCGGTCACGTCACCGCCGCCGCCGGGCGTTTCCTTGATGGTTGCCGTCGCACTTGTGGCGCGTACCCAAGCCCGCAGCCGCGCTTCCTCCAGCGCAGAGATCGACTTATCTAAATCAATCCCGCGCCTGAGCCATTCTTTCGCAGTCGTGTGCGATCACCTCCTCTGTGGCGTTCGTCGTGTATCTTCTGCGCCGCCTGATTCTTGCGGCTTTGTGTATGCACCCGTTCCCCGGCTCACAGCCCCGCATCTTTCCGGTGTCAATCATGTAATGGCACGCCCACAGTTTAGAGCCCTTGCTCGTTCCCAGCACGCGCCAGTATGCGCACCCCGCACAATCACTTTTCTTTTTCACTGCCATATCTCCAAGCTAAGTATCGTTCTATTTCCGCCAAATACCGCCGCATCTCCGCGCTGTACCGCTTCACTCGTCCGCACGCTCCAGCATATCAAGGTATTTCTGCGCCATCGCCGCCACCTGGATCGCCTCGCAGGCGGCTGCTTCGGCGGTCTGCTCAACCAGCGCCGCGTATGTTGCCGTCGGCAGTCCGATGCGGATTCTGTGCCAAATCTGCTCCATCGCCATTTCGACGTTCTCGCATTCTTCCCGCAGTTCTTCGGCTTCCTCCTGCATCACCGCCCAGCCCTCGTGCTCGGAATGGAACTGCTCAAACCGCTCATTCGCGCTTTCCAGTTCCTTTTCAACCAGCTTTGCAACATCTTCACTCACTGCATTCATGCAAACCCTCCTAACGCTGCCTTGAGCAGCCCAATCGCCATAGCCGCCAACACGCAGCCCGTAAACAATAACAGCATTCCCAACAATACGCGGAACGCAATTTCTTCAAAATCCACCGTATCACCTCAAACGCAAAACTTCGGCGGGCGCGGAATCTTAGCGCCCAGCGGTTTCCACAAGTGCAAACAATATGGGTGCAGATTGACATAATCCGCCTTGGGCGGGTGTAACTGCATAACGCACTCGTCTGCACCGAAAAACATATCCTTGATAGCGCACATCTCGTCCCACGTCGGGCAGCACTTGCGCTGTGCAGAGCCGGGAGAAACGCTAACGTGCTCCCAGCACATACCGTTGCTTGCCACCACGCGGAACGAGCGACCCTTGACGTATACTTTGAAAACGCCGTTTCCGCTGTCACCGGTGCAGCCGTATATCTCGCGTTCTCTGTCCGGCAGGCGGAACTTGTCCAGCTTGTGCAGGTCAATCATTCTTTCGCCTCCTCCATTCCCTCAAGACCAATTTTCAGCCGCGCTCTGTCGTTCAGTTCTTTCAGCGGCTTGTATACAATACGCTTAAAGCACTCGTTACAGTACGACAGATTAGAAATAGATGTCGTGCTGTTTACCGCGCAGCAAACTGTAATGCAAATTGCATTTGTAGCCGTTTTGCTTAATCCTGCACCGCAAATTTCGCATTTACTCATCTTCCGTTACCTCCATCTCCTGAATCAGCCGGTTCAGATACCAGCGGCACTTCTTCAAATCCT
>ERZ808278.225-NODE-225-length-44545-cov-4.643223_pt1 | contig 44545 bp, 42 predicted proteins | sample MGYA00521239_ERZ808278 | MGnify/ENA primary metagenome ERZ808278 (study PRJEB31516, sample SAMN03275600) | gut metagenome | biome: mammalia-associated habitat; material: feces | host: Papio cynocephalus | place: Kenya | collected 2012-07-17 ... | reverse complement strand
ATATGATCTTACGGCATGTGAAACCGCCATTTCGGAAGAACTTGCAGCAGACGAACCATCTGTTATCATCTCCCGCCGCCCATGCGCACTTTTGAAATACGTCAAGGCAAAGCCGGCGTTGCATGTGGCTCCCACATCCTGCAAGAGCTGTAAAGCATGCATGCGGCTCGGATGCCCCGCTATCCGCATGCACAATGGCAAAGCGGAGATCGATGAGACGCTGTGCGTCGGTTGCGGCGTATGCAAGCAGCTTTGCAAATTCCATGCCATTACAGAGGAGGTTGTGCAATGAATACGAAAAACATTATGATCGTCGGCGTCGGCGGACAGGGTTCCCTGCTTGCCAGTAAATTGCTCGGCACGATTTTAACCGATCACGGCTACGATGTCAAAGTTTCCGAGGTACATGGTATGAGTCAACGCGGGGGCAGCGTTGTGACTTATGTACGGTTTGGGGATGCCGTTTATTCTCCCATTATCGGTGCGGGGGAAGCAGACTTTATCGTTTCCTTCGAAAAGCTGGAGGGCGCAAGATATGTTTCCTGCTTAAAGCCGGACGGCAGAATCATTGTCAACACCCAAGAGATCGATCCGATGCCGGTCATCACCGGCATGGCGGAATATCCGCATGACATCTTGGATACGCTGAGCGAACAAGGCGTTGCCATCGACCGGCTGGACGCGCTCACCCTTGCCGAGCAAGCGGGTTCCTCCAAAGCCGTCAACATTGTCTTGATGGGGCATCTCGCACGGTATTTCGACTTTTCCAAAGAAGAATGGCTTGCCGCCATTGAAAAAAGCGTCGCGCCACGCTTTTTGGAAATGAACCGGAAAGCATTTGCTTTCGGCTATGAAGCATAAATTCACATATTCCGGCATCATTTTCGGAAAAAGCGTTGACTTTTTGCCGAAAATATGCTATACTGTGCGAAGAAAGTTCTGTAAATCAGAACCGGATTCTCTCTGATCTCCTTTTTCGCAGATCTTTCTGCGGGAGTTATAAGCAGTCCTTTGCAAGAGCTGTTGCAAGGGACTGTATCATTTTCAAAAGAGGAAAATAACATGGAAAATCAAAAACAGACACCCACCCAAAAGCGCGGCTTTCTCTCCCGCTTCTTCAAGCTGGAAGAACGCCACACCACTGTGCGCACGGAAGTGCTTGCAGGGCTCACCACTTTCATGACCATGGCATACATCATCGCCTTGAATCCGAACCTGCTGACCGGCTTTGGTCAAAACGGCGGAAGCGCGCTTTGGAACGCAGTGTTCCTTGCAACCTGCATCGCGTCTGCTGTCGGTACTTTGGTGATGGCATTCGCCGCGAATCAGCCGTTCGTCATGGCGCCCGGCATGGGACTGAACAGCTTCTTTGCTTTGGTAGTTGCCAATATCGCCAGTCTGACCGGTCTTTCGTATGTAAGTTCGTTCCAGGCGGGCATGTGCATCATTCTGATCGAAGGCGTTGTATTTCTGATCTTATCCGTATTAAACGTGCGGGAAAAAATCGTGAATGCAATCCCGCTCGGCGTGCGGCTCGGCATTGCGCCGGCAATCGGTCTGATGCTTCTCAATATCGGGCTTGGTTCCAATGCCGGTGTTTACAATGCAAACGGACAACCATTCTATGTCTTAAAAGATTTCTTCGGCGCACTGACGCCGAAAATCATCAAAGACAACATGGGCGACAGCTATAGTCAAATGATTCTGACTGTCGTTACCATGTTCATCGGTCTGTTTCTGATTATCATTCTGGCACAGCATAAGATTAAAGGCGCCGTGCTGTTCGGCATGCTTGCCGCTTCCGGTATTTACTGGGCAGGCGAAGCCATCTTCTTAAAGATCAATCCCTTTGCCTCCCTCAAGGACGCGTCTTTTCTGCCGCCCTTCTCCGATCTTGCCAACACCACACTGTTCCAATTCAATTTCAAAGGGCTCATGGAAATCGGATGGTTCACAGTCGTCACCCTGATTCTCACTTTCTGCATGATCGATATGTTCGACACCATCGGCACTTTGGTCGGCACAGCCTCCCGCGCCGGTATGATGGATGAAAACGGCAATCTGCCGCACATGCGCGAAGCCTTGGTTGCAGACGCGGTCGGCACGGTTGCCGGTGCCGCAACCGGTACTTCCACCGTAACCACTTTCGTAGAATCCGCCTCCGGCGTGGAAGCCGGCGGCAGAACCGGTCTGACCGCACTGGTTTCCGCCCTGCTGTTTTTGGCATGCATCTTCTTGGCACCGATCGCGGCGATCATTCCTGCGCCTGCCACCTCTGCCGCTTTGATCTATGTCGGGTTCTTGATGCTCGGCGGACTTTCCAAAGTAGATTTCTCCGATCTTTCCCAAGGATTGCCGGTCGGATTGATGCTGATTGCCATGCCGATCTCCGGTTCTATCGGACACGGCATCGGGCTTGGGTTAATCACCTATACGGTGCTGAAGCTGTTCACCGGAAAAGGCAAAGAAGTTTCCATTTTGACCTATGTAGTCTCCCTGTTGTTCTTGGTGAAATTCTTCCTCATTGTATAAAATGATTGTATAAGATCCTATAAAGATTTCTCCACTCTATCAAAAAAATCCGCACACGTTTTTCCGTGTGCGGATTTTTTTGCAAAGTCAGAAATGCGCATTTACCAAGTCAGTTCAAACAAACGGGCAGAAAGTCCTTTCGGCAAACGAACGCTGAGTTTGCAGTTTGCCGGATAAAACGCGTACTCCACTGCCATATCTGCTTCCTTCTCCGGATATACGCACCGCGCCGTTGCCTCTTTCGGTATCCATTTGGACAGATCGATCACCGTCTGCGGTTTCCATGCGTGGATATTCCACACGGCAAGCAAGAGCTTGCGTGCCTCACGGTTATATAAGCCGGTCGTAAAGATACCTTCTTCATCAATCAGAAACGTTCCGGTCGGGTAGATCGGTACTGCACGCTGCAAAAACGTTTGATTGGCTTTATACAAAGCGATGGCAGACCGGATCAATTTTTGGTTGAATGCGTCGCACTGGTCAATCCGTCCGGACAGATACAGATTGGCAAGCATACCGTTCACCAAATTGAATACCGTTTCCTCACCGTCCGCATACTTCTCCCGCTTTGCATCCCAGAATTCCAAATCTGCGAACGGATGCTTTTCTTCCCCATTGAGGTACACCGGGTACGGATATGCCCATGCACCCGCCTTCTCCGGCGCCATGCAGGCAAGGGTGCCGGAAATGATCGACGGATTGCGGAAGTAAAGCTCCTGATCGCTTGTACTTTGCAAATCAAAATGCCGCAGGGTGTTATGATCCTCCCGCATACCGCCGCTTCCGCAGTTTTCGATCCAAAGATCCGGGTATTTCGCTTTCACCGCATCAAAGAATGCAAGCATCGCAAGAACGCTGTCCGCGCTTTCCTTGCTATAGGCTTCGCCATAGTTGGAAAAACCAATGCCGGTGGTTTGGTTGTAATCGTTTTTGATATAGCGCACACCCATGGCATAGAGCCGATCAATCAACTTCATCAGATAATCGCGCACGCTTTCCTCCCGGAAATTGAAAAATGCGCGGGTTCCGCCGATTGGTTTACCGTTTCTCTCGCACAGACAATCCGGTGCCATGTGATATGCCACGCCGGTTTGACAGCATTCCGCTTCGATCCAGATACCGGGTGTAATGCCCTTTTTCCGCATCTCATCCAAAATACCCTGCAATCCGTAACCGGGGAAACGATCTTCCGCAATATTGTAATCTCCGATGGCATTCTTCGACGGATCGTCAAAGCACCGGAACCATCCCGCATCAATACAGAACACATCCACGCCGACTTTGGCGCAAGCATCCACCAACGGCAACAGCGTTTCGGTCGTCGGATTGGAAAAGATGCAGTCCATATAGCAGTTAAATACCACGGGAATTTTTCCGGGTGCAAAATGCACCAAAGAATCTGCGCGTTTGTAGGCAAGCAGTGCCGCGACCGCTTCTTCAAAGCCACCGTCCGTCACGCCGTACACACAGGGCTGTGCCGTAAAGGTTTGCCCTGGCTGTAAGGTGACTTGCCAACCGTCATGATGAATATTGGCGCAGTTTGCCTCAATTCCAAGGAATCCATCCTGCGCAAAACCACGGGAGAAATTGAACAGCTCAATTTCCCACGTGCCCGCCGGTTCCAACTCCAGATAGAAGCTGCGTCCTGTCTCGGTATCTTCTAAGATCAGAATCGGATAGTTGCGTGCCGTGGTCCAACTGCCGACCGAATCCACCTTGAACGTTTTCATATTGATGTGCGTCGTAGTTGGCACTAACCCAACCTCCGAAAGGGTGCGATGCCGCCACTGGCATTCGCCTTGCCAAACGGTATCGCAGGTATGCAAAATATAGCGTTTGGGATCGTACCATTTGAGCAATCCGTCCTGCCCGATCCCGTCCAACGTTGCAGAACTGAGATGATTGATCGTTGCCGGTGCATCTCCTGTATTTTTCACACAAACCGTTTGTTTGATTGCCCCGCCCGGCATTTGCCGGTAAGTGACCGCCACTTCCAACGTGGCAATGCCGGACACCGCGTAATATTTCACCCTGCCATCCGGGATTTCTTCTTCTCTGATATAGCGAATGGTCATGTCCGCACTGGAAGCATAAGCATTACGCCCCTCAAACTGACTATAACTTGCGCCTTCTATTCCAAGGCGAAAATTTTCTTGTAACGGTTTGTCCTGTAACATCGGGAACAGGCATCGTTCAATTGCATCAAAAACTTGCATAGGAATCTCCTTCACATGAAAATCTCTTGTAAAAATGCTCATTTTAACAGCATTATACCGAAGAAAAAAAGAAATGTCAAGAACTGCTTCCGATTTTCATTCAAAATTACAAGAATAAGAGCAAATTATACAACAAAAAAGCACCCCCGCGTCCCAAAATCGGACGCAGGGGAGGAAAATCAACTGTTTCTCTCTTTCAAATCTCTTTTTACGGTTTCAAAGTCGCAGGAAGTCGCTTTTTATGCTTCCAATATCACCTTATGGAAAATCTTTTTACCCTTTTTCAGCACCACACCGGCTGTCAACTGTGCTTTGGTCAGCACAGCGGCAAAGTCGGTTATTTTTTCGCCATCCGCACTGATTCCGCCTTGTTGTACCAACCGACGGGCTTCGCTCTTACTGGAGGCAAGCTCTGTCCGCACCAAAACATCCAGAATTCCCATTCCGTCTGCCGCTTCTTCCGCACGCAATACCGTCTGCGGCATATGTTCGCTGTCTCCCGCACCGGTAAATAAGGCAAGCGAGGTGGCTTGCGCTTTCTCTGCCTCCTCTTTGCCATGCACCAAAGCGGTCAATTCATAGGCAAGGATCGCCTTCTTCTCATTGATACGGCTGTCATCCCAATGATCCATTTCTTCGATCTGCTCCAGCGGCAGGAATGTGAGCATCCGGATGCACTTCATTACATCCGCATCCCCTACGTTACGCCAATATTGATAAAATTCAAACGGGGAGGTCTTATTCGGATCCAGCCAAACCGCATTTCCGGCGGTTTTTCCCATCTTATGCCCTTGAGAATCGGTCAGCAGAGTGATCGTCATCGCATAGGCATCTTTCCCGAGTTTTTTGCGGATAAGCTCCGTACCGCCCAGCATATTCGACCACTGGTCATCGCCGCCGAACTGCATATTGCATCCGTAATGCTGATACAGATGATAGAAGTCGTAGGACTGCATGATCATATAGTTGAATTCAAAGAAAGACAGCCCCTTCTCCATTCTCTGCTTATAGCACTCTGCACGCAGCATATTATTGACGGAGAAGCAGGTTCCGACTTCCCGAAGCAGATCTACATAATTAAGATCCAGCAACCAATCGGCATTATTGACCATAATGGCTTTGCCTTCTCCGAAATCAATGAATTTCTCCATCTGCCGGCGGAAGCATTCCGCATTGTGGTTGATGTCTTCCCGTGTGAGCATTTTCCGCATATCCGATCTGCCGGACGGATCTCCGATCATCGTGGTACCGCCGCCGATCAGCGCGACCGGCTGATTGCCCGCCGCCTGTAAGCGTTTCATCATCGTCAACGCCATGAAATGTCCGGCGGTCAGGCTGTCCGCAGTACAGTCAAATCCAATATAAAAACGTGCGCCGCCGCGATTGATCAGATCCCGGATCTCGCTTTCGTTTGTCACCTGTGCAATCAGCCCTCTGGCTTGCAGTTCTTCGTAAATTCCCATTTCTCTCGTGCGAACCGCATTTGCCGCTCGCATCCTTTCTTTCTCGTTAATTTCCTTGGAAAAGCTCCGTTTTCCACTGCTCCTATCATACCATAAACAGCCTTGTATGTCAAGAGTTTTCCTTGGAATTCGCTATGCTTTTTTCTGTTTTTGCATCTGGGATTTCCGCTTCTTCCGTGCAAGCGGATGTGCATGCGGATTTTTGTTTCGCTATCTTTTGCGGATGCGGAATTTTTTGCACCCACCCGATCATCTGTCCGGACAAAATCACCGTGCCAAGCGACCAAATGATACGGCGAACCGGAATGTAAGTCAAAGACAATGCCAACACCACAAGATCGCTCGCAAGATAGATCCATTGAATTTTTAAGTGTGTCAGATGCGACAAGCTCATGGCAAGCGCATCATCTCCGCTCGGTGCGCCGCCCGCCCAGACACAGAATCCTGCACCCAGTCCTACAAACACAGCCCCCACACACATCGCCACCGCGGGATAAGCCGCAAGCGGCGCGCCAAGTGGTGGGAAGCATTCGCAAATTTTATACGCGACCGAAAAGGTAACGGTTCCGATGCCGGAATAGGCAAGAAAATTCTTTCCGAGCAAGCGAAATCCCAGCAGATAACAGCATGCATTCAGCACCAGATTGGTAATCGCGGGGGAAATCCCGAACCAGTGTTGCAGAAGCAATACCGCCCCCAATACGCCACCCTCCGTAATCCCGGAGCAGGAATGTACATGATACAACCCGCACGCAAGAAACGTGCTGGCTAAAAATGTAACGATACAGTTTTGTACTGTCAGACGCGGCAACCACTTTCGTTTGAAACCACGCATTTTGTATTCTGTGAGCCTCCTTTGATTTTCCAAAGCGCTGCTTTGGATTTTTCTGTAAAAAATAATTTTAAAGATATTCTTTCGGAATTTTCCGGTCTTTGAAATAGTATTCCCGATCATGTGCGCCGATCTCGCGCACTACCCGACATGGCACACCAAGCGCGAGAACACCGGCGGGAATGTCCTTGGTCACAACGCTTCCCGCGCCAATTACCGTATTGTCTCCGATCGTTACGCCGGGCAAAATCACACATCCCGCGCCGATCCAACAATTCTTTCCGATTTTTACAGGCATATTATACTGATATGCCTGTGCGCGCAACGCGGCATCCAACGGATGTCCGGCTGTCGCAACAGTCACGTTTGGTCCGAACAGTACATCGTCCCTCACCACAATATCCGTATCATCGACCAGCGTCAGATTGAAATTGGCATACACATGATTACCAAAATGCACATTCGCACCGCCCCAATTTGCATGAAAAGGCGGTTCAATATAGCAACCTTCCCCGACCTGTGCAAACATGTCCTTCAGCATCCGTGCACGTTTTTCCGCTTCCGACGGGCGCGTTTGGTTAAAATCATACAATTTTTCCAGACACAGCACCTGTTTTTGTAAGATCGCAGGATCTTCCGGATTATACAGCGCACCGCTGTGCATCTTCTCCCATTCCGTCATGCTTTTTCTCCTTTCCGCAAAGCACGATAATCCTCCGGTGCAATCACACGGCTCTTTCCGAGAATCTCCGGTTTGTGCATCATGCTGTCCGCTTCTGTCAAAGCACGGATCACCTTACACGGCACACCTGCTGCAAATGAACGCGCGGGAATGTCATGTGTCACAACGCTTCCCGCTCCGATTACGCACCCATCGCCAATCGTTACGCCGGGGCATACCGTCACCCCTGCGCCAAACCAGCAATCGTTTCCGATTACAACCGGCTTCGCATAGCACAAATGTTTCGGTTCTCCATTTGCATCATACATCAAATCCCGTTCTTCGGGCAACATCGGATGAATCGGCGTGACAATGGTGGTATTCGGTCCGAAGTTGCAGTCGTCTCCGATGGTCACCGGTGCATCATCCTGTATTGTCAGATGAAAATTGGCAAAAAAGCGTTTTCCGATGGTGGTATGTTTGCCATAATGAAAATAAATCGGTCCCTGTATCACCGCGCCCGCGCCAAGGCTTCCGACGATCTCTTGCAGGATTTTGGCACGCTTCTCCGTTTCGTCCTCATAGGTTGCGTTATAATCCGTATTCAGGTTGTGCGTTTTCCGCTTGATTGCCCGCAGATCGGGATCACCCGGACAAAACAGTACACCTTGCATAATCTTCTCTTCTTCCGGATACATTTTAGATCCTCCTTTTTGATCATTGCCAAGATTTTATGATTTCAGCGCTTCTTCCGTCACCGCTTCCTGCTTTCCGACCACATTTGTGATCTGTTTCATCCATTTGCGGGAACGAAAATGCAATACACACAGAATGCCCTTCGGCAGATCCTCCGCAATAAACATCACCGCCACCAGCACCACAAAATGCGCAGGCTGGATTACAAAGCCGGTCAGGAGTACTGCGGGAATGGCAATCAGATACATACAGCAAATGTCCAAAAAACACCCCGTTTTGGTATCGCCGCCGGCACGAAAGATCCCGCAGATCATCGTATATTGAATCATCCGCATCGCGATCCAACAACCGTAGAACAACAGACATGCGGACGCAACCATACGCGCCCCCTCTGTTTCCACAGGGAACAAAGACAAGATCGGATTCCGCAGCAGGATCAGCAAAGTCCCCAAGAGTAATCCGGTCACAGGCGTCATCACCGCAAAGCGTTTCGCCGTCTGATAAGCTTCTTCCTGTTCGCCCGCGCCGACGCGCTTTCCGACCATGACGGAACAAGCGCCGCAAATCCCCACGAAGAACACAAAGAAAATCTGCTGAATATTTTCGTACAGCGTGTAACCGGAATGGTTTTCTGTTCCTTGGCGCGCCAACACCATCACATAGACATTTGAACCAAGCGCCCAAAGAGACTCATTCAGCAAAACCGGAAACGCCGTCTGGAAATATCGTTTGCAAAAATCTTTCGTAAAGCGAAAGCCATCCCGAATTTTCCCGCGGAAAGGTGTATTGCAGAACAGCACTGCCAAGACCAGAATGATTGCCTGCACCACGCATCCAGCAACCGAACCGATTGCCGCGCCGCGCAAGCCAAGCGCCGGACAGCCAAAATGCCCGTTGATATAGCAATAATTCAAAAATGTATTGACGCACACCGAGACAGCGGCAGAATAAAGCGGAATTTTCACACATTCCACCGCGCGCAGTGCCGCGCACAAGATCTGGGATAATACCAGAAACGGGACTGCCAAACTGAAAGTACGCAGATAAGACGCCCCCAGCGTAATCGTTTCCGGTACATCGGTAAAAATCCGCATAAGTGCGGTGGGAAAGCATGCCATCACGATGGTGTACAAAAGCGCAAACGTCATGGAAACCGTTAAAGCAAAGCCAAGGGAGCGCCGGATATTCTCCCGATCGTTTGCGCCCCAATACTGCGACAAGAGCGCCGCACAGCCGGACGCGAATCCAAAGCAGACCACATTCAGCAAAAAACTGAATCTTGCCGCGATCCCCATAGCGGAAGTGGCGGCGTTTCCCAAGCCCACCACCATAGCGGTGTCAATCAAAGTTGCACAGGAAGTGAGCAGGTTCTGAAAGGCGATCGGGATTGCCAGAGATAGCGCCGTACGGTAAAAGCCGGCTGGGGCGCGATCGGATAAAAAACGGAGTTTCATTTTATGGAATTCCTTTGTATGGTATTCAAATTGGGAAAACGCATCCGCGCAAGGCGCTTAAAACGGTGCGGACTGCGAATCGGTAATATACGGAGTGCCATCGTCATGGTAACGAATCGGAAGCACCACATAGGAGGATGTGAAATAGGCGTCGCCGCCCCCTTCCCATCGATCGCCGACATAGTATTCTACGCCGTCCTTCTGCAAAACAAACGCCGGTTGCGAACGGAACGTTGTAGCATCCCCGAAATTGCCGGGAATCGACCAATCCCCGTCAATCTGATCGGCGATGGCAAACTGCCCTTGATTCGGCGCCCAACCGGTGCAGTAAGAGGTAAGAATATAATACTTTCCGTTCCGTTTGAAAACCGCAGGAGCCTCGCGGCTCTCTCCCTGGAACGCGATCCCGACAAGCCGGGAAACGTTCAGAAAATCCGGCGTAAGCCGATAAAAATGCAGATCCCGATTGTCGCGGGATGCGCTGATAAAGTACGCGCGCCCATCATCGTCCAAAAACAACGTACAGTCGCGCGACATCGCGCCATAAGGATTAAACGAGCCGTGATATACAAAATCGCCGTCCGGCGTATCACAAGTGGCGACCAGCGCCGCCGCGGCGCTGTAATCCCTGCCGTTTTCATAATGCGCCCACAGAACGTATTTTCCGGTTGCTTCGCAATACAGAACTTTCGGGCGCTCCACGTTGATCTTCGCCAGCTTTTTTCCATGATGTACGATCACAGGATTCACGGCTTGTGTGGATTGCGAAAGCTGTACATACGTTTCGTCGTCTATTTCGCGGTACAACGTCAGATCTGCGGATTTCACCCGCGCCTTCTCACATCTAGAATCTACCGTCAATACATGATTGCGAAATTCCCATGTTGCAAGATCGCGGGAACGATACACCGATACATATGCCCCGCCCATACGGTTTTCCCCATACCAATAATAGTACCCGTCCTTTGCATGCAACAAATGCCCGCCATGCGCGTGGATCGGATTTCCATCCGTATCATACCATGTTTTCCCGTTTTGTAACATAGATTCCTCCCATAAATCCAACCGGATGCCGATGCGCACCGGTTTTCCCATTCGTAAAAAAGTCCGGGAAGTGTATCTCCCCGGCGATTTGTTCGGATACTACAAGAAAAATGCTTGTAATAAAAAAACGCTTATTTGTATTATAACATGAATTTCGTCAAAAAGCAAGTGCTTTTGCCAAGTTTCCCATATCTGCGCAGACGCTCAGCGTCCGCGTTGCCGTACCGTTTCATACAGCATAACCGTTGCGGCGCAAGCCACATTGAAAGAAGATGCAGCAGAAGCGGGCGCCATCGGAATGGTCGCCTGTATATCGCAGATTTCTTTGAACGCCCGACAAAGTCCGTCCGTTTCGTTGCCAATCATCCACAACAGTGGCACGCGCAGATCCACCGTATCAATCGGATGTTGTCGGTGCGCGGTTGTCCCCACCGTGAGAAAATCCGGATGCTCCGCTTTCTGCGCGGCAATAAACGACAGCACCTGTTCCTTTGCAGGCATGCGCACGGCTGGAAGATGAAAAAAGGAACCCATAGACGCGCCGATTACCTCCGGATCGTATAGATCGACCGCATGACCGGTAATCAACAGTCCGTCTACGCCAAAGGAATCGCAGGAACGGAGGATCGTACCGAGATTGCCATGATTGGAGGGACGATCAAACAGTACAAACAACGGATTCTCCCGTTTGGGAAACCGATCAACTGTATCGGGACGCATTTTTACCACGGCAAGCAGTTCCGACGCGTCTGTTTTTCCGCTGAGTTCTGCCATAAACGCGGCGGGAAGATCGTAATTGCAAATAGTCTTGACCGTTTGCAAATAATTCTTTGCCCAATCCGACAGCGGACGCTCCGAAGTATACAGCAGATGAGAAATTTCCCACCCATCCTGCACCGCATAGTTCAGATTCCGCACACCCTCTACAAAAAATTCGCCACAGGCATACCGCTTTTGCCGGTTACGTTTCAATGTTTCAAACTTTTGATACAGATCATTCTTGGTCTTTAGCTGTCTGACCACTGTCTTTGCCCTCGCTATTTCTTAAGATAGCTTTATTGTAGCACACTTTTTCACAAGTTGCAAGTACCTTGCCGTTTTCTTCGGCGCAAAGCGTATTTTCTTTCCAAACGTCCCGTTTTTCTGTGCACCGCTTTTCTCAAAATCGCGTATACTTTAGAAGTAGAACGGTTTTACAGGAGGTAGACTATGTATCAAAGTAAACAAAAACCGATTCCTGCCGCAACGGCACCGCAGGCTCCCGCAACAGTCCCGCCCATCACGCCTTCGCAGGAGCCCAAACCGCAAGCCATCCCCCAAGACCGTGATCCGCATCCGTTTCGTCCGGTGGGGAATTTTCCTTTGAAGATTCGAAAAATCGAGAACAAACCTGCCAAAAGTGCCCCGCATGTGGGGAAAATTTATGATTTTGCCGCAGGTTCTACGCCCGTAGTGGAGGAAAAGAAAACACAAACTGCAGCAGATCCGTCTAATGATCCCTCCGTGGCAACGGCGCCTGTACCGACATCCGCTCTACCGGAGCAGGTGAAATCCATCTCTGTCGCCGCAGTACCGGAAGATGTGGCAGCAGAGCCGAAATCCATCGCCCCTGACACACCATCACAGGACTTTTCTCAAAAGAAACCCGATTTTTTCCACTTTCCCGTGTTCTCTGCTTCCTCTGCCTCCTCTGTCTCTGCAAACGTCTCGGTTCCGACGCAGGGCGATCCCTTAAACAATCCACAGACGGATGGAATGAACGGGACGGATGGAACGAATCAAACGAATTCACCCGCACCCTCCGGCACGACTGCACAGCACACGGGCTATTTTGCGCAACCGATTGATCAACTACCGACGGCAACGCGGCAACGTCTGCTGGAAGCCTACGACAACTTTGTTTCGGAAAACAGTGCCACCGGTCAGGTCAAGGTACAGACCTTTCTGGCACAACAAGCGTATCCTTTGGGAGATGTGAACCTGATTATCAGCAAGCGATTCAATGATATTGAATATGTATTTTACGAATTACAGACCAATGCAACCGGCATTTCCGACAATATCACGCTTCCTGCTCCTCCCCGCGCCAACTCCCAACAACCCTATCAGCAGGATCCCTTTACCACTTATCTGATCACCGCTTACAAACAAGGGTTTATCAGTGAAGAACCGTATGAAATTGAAATTTTTGAAAACATCAAAGCGATTCAACCGATCGAGATGCTTCCCTTGATCCGCAAAGTGGAGGAAGAAACCGAAGAAGGACAGGAGGAATAAGCGCTTATGCAATCACCGGTCATCCCCGAATATATCGTGGTACATCTCGGTGCACCGGATCAGGCGGCAAACGATGTCAGAGTCGAATACATTGATTATATCAAAAATGTCGCGTCCAGCGAAATTTACCCTACCTGGCCGGAAGCGGCGCTGCGTGCGAATATCCTTGCCATCAATTCCGTAACGCTGAATCGCCTCTACACAGAGTTCTACCGTTCGCAAGGCTATGAATTTGACATCACCAACAATACCGCTTACGATCAGAGCTTTGTCCCGGGGCGGGAGATCTTCGGCAACATTTCCGAAATCGTAGACGATATTTTCAACGACTATATTGTGCGGCAGGGATTTGTACAGCCGCTTTATGCACTTTATTGCAACGGAACCACCACTACCTGTGAAGGGCTGTCGCAATGGGGAACCGTCACACTTGCCGATCAAGGGCTTACGCCCTATGAAATCCTGCAACGCTACTATGGAGACGATATCGCCATCGTATTCAATGCCCCCATCGGCGGCGATCCAATCTCCTCTTATCCGGGAACGCCGCTTCGGTTGGGGGATATTGGAGAGGATGTGCGGGAGATTCAGGCACAGCTCAACCGTATCGCGCAAAACTATCCTGCCATCCCTACCATTCCCCAGGAAAACGGGGTATTCGGCGTGCAGACCGAATCGGCGGTACGGGCATTTCAGGAAATTTTCGATCTCGTCGTGGATGGGATCGTCGGGCGAGCCACCTGGTATCGCATTCGTAGCATCTATAACGCAGTCCGCAGATTGGCAGAACTGATTGCAGAAGGAATTACGCCGGAAGAACTGGAACCACTGTATTTTGAGCAATCTCTCGGCTCCAGCGGCAATCAGGTGCGAAATTTGCAATACTATCTCGCCATCATCTCCTATTTTGACGATGATATTCCCTACACCTACATTACCGGCGTATTTGATGAAGCCATGGAAGCCACCATCCGGGCAATTCAGGAGAAATACGGTTTACCCGTCACAGGAGAATTGGATCGTGCCACCTGGCGCCAGATCGTACAGATCTATGCCGATATTTTAGAAAGTCTGCCGGAAGATGCGCAGACTTTACGCAATGAAATTTATCCGGGCAGAGTATTGACCGAAGGAATTGAAGGAGACGATGTCCGCAAATTGCAGGAATTACTGAATCGGGCGGCAGAACGAAATCCTTCCATTCCCGAAGTACAGGTGAGCGGCGTGTTTGATCCGCAGACCTTTGAAGCCGTCATTCAGGCGCAGATCTTAAGCGGCGAAATCGCAGACGGCATTGTCGGCTCTGCCACTTGGTATCAGATCGTCAAACTCGCTGGCGGCGGGGGAGAACCGCCGACTTTACAAAACGAAGGCGGAAGCGGCTCCGCGTAACGAAATGAGGCTGGATGGAAATTTATGCAAATCCGTCCTCATCCGGTTCCGGCAAAACCGCCGAATGCAAAAATGCAGACGGTGACTGCCCGCAAAAATGACGGAACGTATTACAAAAATGTCCGGAAGAATGAAACGCTAATTTTTGCGCGATCTGCGTCACCGTATCCCCTCCGGTAAGCAACAAACGCTTTGCTTCCTGTATTTTCAGATACAGAAAGTACGCATACGGAGAAAATCCCAGCATTTCTTTGAAAAACGCCGTAAAATGCGCCGGACTGTACCCCGCCGCCGCAGCAAAGTCCGCAACCGTACAATTCTGTTGCAAATGGGATTTCATAAAGCAGATTGCCGCATAGAGCGCCGTTTGCTTTTGTGAAAGCCGCGGCGGCACTCGCACGGCGGCACTGTCGGAAAAAGCCAGCAGCATCTCCATAAAATCGGTTTGCAGGCGTAGACTTGCCACATAATCCGACGTGGGAAACTGTGATACAATTTTCGTGATCCATCCGGCAAGCGCCGGATCGTGCGGCACCTGCGTCGGCAGCGTCTGTAAAAAGGACGCGCTCTCCGCCTGTGGTTCTACGAAATCAAAATATAAAAAGCGGGTAGCCATCGGAAAATCGGAACAGCGGAGTTGACCGGGGAGGCAAAACAGACAATCTCCTGCCTGCATCGGATAGGCAACACCGTCTACCCATGTGGTCGTGGGACGCAAAAACAATTCCGCCTCATAGCGCATGACAAATCGCGGATGACTCCGCGTCACTCCCTCCGGACTGTACCATATCCCCGCATTCAGAATTTGCAGATCTGGAAATCTCATAAGCGCTCCTTTGAAATCAGCGGATTTTATAACAAATTCCGCGGATTTTGACTTGTTTTCTTTACTTTTCCGTGTATAATACAATTATACACAAGATGCGCGGATTGTCAAGCGCAAAATACAGGAGGACATTATGGCATTTACGGACGTTACGTTACAGGATGTTGGCATGAAGGTCTATACGCCGGATGCTACGCATGCGGCAAGCTATCTGCCCAAGGAAAAGCAATGGAAGTTGGTCTGGCAGGATGAATTCGACGGTACCGCACTGGACGAAAGCAAGTGGAACTACCGGATGCATTTTTGGGGATTTCCGTCTCCGACCTATACCAAAGAAGGGGTGGAACTGGACGGAAACAGTCATCTGAAAATTCATCTGGTACGCAAAGGAGATCATTTTTATTCCGCCCACTTGCAAACCGGCTCTTTGACCTTTGACATTCCGCGAGATCAGAATACCGAAGGATTTTGGCCATTTGGAAAACGGGAACCGGCAAAATTCATGCATCGCTATGGTTATTATGAGATCCGTTGCCGTTTGCCAAAGCATCCCGGCTGGCATGCGGCGTTTTGGTTACAATCCCCGTCGATTGGTGCGCATCCGAATCCGGCATATGCGGGAGTGGAATGCGATATTCTGGAAAATTATCGGCAGAACACCGATGGAAAGATCATTTGCGGCTGTGGGTGGGACGGATACGGCGCGGAAAGCAAATGGTACGGACACTTTGCGTTCCCCTATGAAGAAAGCGCGGACGGATGGCACTATTATGGCGTAGATTGGTCGCCTGCGGGATATATTTTCTATGCAGACGGCAAAGAAGTGGGCAGACAAATGGCTCCCGCATGTGCCGTATCACAGGTGGAACAATTCCTTTTGGTTTCAACTGAATGTCACGGATACCATCGGAAATTCACCCCACAAGGCGGCGCAGGGGAAACGACGCTTCGGGGAGAACCGGTCCCGGCACTGTTCTCTGCCTATCCGGACTGTTTTGAAGTAGATTTTGTGCGGGTGTACGACAGCCTGTAATTTTTAAAAACCGGAACTCATGAAAAAAGCCATCGTGCAAGTCCAACAGGAAGCACGATGACTTTTTTATTTGTATTTTTTGAAAAACAAATCCCCAAAGCAAGGGCTTTGAGGATTTGCAAACAGTGATTATCTCTTGGAGAACTGCGGTGCGCGACGAGCGGCTTTGAGGCCGTACTTCTTTCTTTCCTTCATACGAGGATCGCGCGTTAAGAATCCGGCTGCTTTGAGTGCCGGACGATAAGCGGCGTCTGCCTGAAGCAGAGCCTTTGCGACGCCATGGCGAATTGCGCCTGCCTGACCGGAGAAACCGCCGCCGCATACACGGCAAACGATGTCAAACTTGCCTTCCGTACCGGTAACGCCGAACGGCTGGTTTACGATCAGTTTCAACGTTTCCAAGCCGAAATACTCGTCAATGGAGCGATCGTTGATGGTGATATTACCGGTGCCGGGCATCACGCGGACGCGGGCAACGGATTTCTTTCTTCTGCCGGTTCCGTAGAAATACGGTTTTGCACTTGTATACATTGATTCGTTCATCCTTTCCTCAAATTAAAGCACGATCGGCTTCTGTGCAGCCTGTTCATGCTCTGCGCCGCGGTAAACTCTCAGTCTGGTAATGCTCTTATCGCCGATAGAGTTTTTCGGAAGCATGCCTTTTACCGCAAGCTGCATTGCAAGCTCCGGTTTGGTACGCATCAATTCGCTGTACTGTACTTCCTTCAATCCGCCGATATAACCGGAATGATGACGATAATATTTCTGCGTCAATTTATTGCCGGTGAGAACCGCCTTCTCTGCGTTGATGATGATAACGAATTCGCCGCAATCCACGTGCGGTGTGAATTCCGGTCTGTGCTTGCCGCGCAAAATATTCGCAGCTGCTGCCGCGGTTTTTCCGAGCGGCTTGCCTTGTGCGTCCAGCACATACCACTTACGTTCCATGGTTTCTGCTTTTGCCATAAAAGTGGACATTGCCTGATTCCTCCATACTATTCAATCTTTTTCCTGTTTAGGCACGTTAGATTATAGCACAGGCGGCGCGGCTTGTCAATAGGTTTTTGCGAAAAAACTAAAGTTTTTTCATTTTGAGCGGAAGAATCTCTCGTTTTCTCTTAAAATCGCATGTTTTTCTGCTGTTTTCAAATGCATGATTTCACTTTTTCTGCATTGCCCACACACGCAAAACCGCGGCTTGCGTCTTTCCATCCGGAATTTCACCGCACAGGATCATCTCTACCGCGCGGGCAAGCGGTACCCGCTCCACCGCAAGGAACTCGTCCTCGTCCAGATGCCGTTTTCCGAAAGTCAGCCCGCGCGCCAGATACAGCCGGATTTTTTCATCCAGGATTGCCGGAGACGGGTAAAACATCCCAAGCGAACGCCATTCTTTCGCCACAGCGCCCGTTTCCTCCTGTAATTCCCGTTTCACCGCTTCCGCGGGATCTTCTCCTGCCTCCAACTTTCCTGCAGGGATCTCCCACAAAACCTCTGCATGCGGATAACGATACTGCCGCTCCAAGAGAATCTCCCCCTCGTCGGTCAATGCAACCACCGCGACGGCGCCGCGGTGACGAATTACTTCTCTGGTCGCCATTTTGCCGTTCGGCAACCGGACTTCATCATATTCCAACCGCACAATTTTTCCGGTAAACAGGGTGGTAGAGGTTTCTTTGCTTTCTGCCAGTTCTTTAGGCTCCATTGGGATTCCTTTCCGCAAAAAAGGACTGTTTCCAAAGTGCAGTCCGGAAAAGCAACGAAAAGAGAAAAGCAAACAGCGTTTCTGCCATGTAGGATGGTGGAAACGCTGTCTTTCCTCACAGGCGATCCTGCGGATCCCCCGAAGTAGAAATTCTATTTTGCTTTTCCGCTCGTCGAAAGGGACTTTCCCGTACGATTCGCCGCCGGGCGGCTTCCGACAATTCTGCCTCTTTTTTAACAACCCTTTTGCATGGTTTATTTTAGAATTATTCTGCAGGCTTCGCGGTCGGCGTGACAATACAATCCGCATTGTCGCCGAAGATTTTCAAGGAAGGCGCCGCATCGTCATGAATCTGCCAGATGTTCGTAAAGTCAAAACCTTTCATCGCTTCTTTTGCAGCTTCGCCCTTCAGCTGATCCACCGTCAGAAAACCGCAATCCGTAGCCGTTACACCGGAATGGTGGAGTGTTTCCGTTTCAAATTGTCCGCTTTGCGCATACGTCTCGCTCATATTGACCGCTCCGCCGCACCATGCGGTTAACGTGCGCTCTCCCTGTCTGCCTTCCGCGGAGGAGGTGATCTCCACGGTGGAGAAACAATGTTTGATCGTTCCGCCACAGGTGCCGGAGAACAGCGCGCCGCAGGTGTAGCCGATCATCTTCCCGCTGGTATAGCAATTTTCCATGGTCAGACCGCTCTGCACCCAACCTGCGAGATAGCCCATATTCCGGATACGGTCGCAATCCATGAATGCATCCACATAACAGGACTGGAAATTCAACGGACTGCCGTTTGCAACGATCACCGCCACACGGGAATTGGATTGTCCTTTCTCATTGGCATATACCTCGTCGGAAATTGTAACATGCACATACGCATCCACAATGGCGAGATTCTGGAAAGTTGCGTTGCTGGCACTGCGGAACATAGCGGTCCATGTGCCATCCGTATCATGGTTTGCCTCGATATACAAGCCTTTGATTACATATCCCGCACCATCAAACGTGCCTTGGAACGGTGCGTCAATCGGCTCCCACTTCGTGAGATTTTCGCCTTGGTACCAAGGCTTTCCATCTGCAAGATCCCGGGTATCGTTCAAATCAATGTTCGCCGTAAGTTTAACCGTCTTTCCTGCGTAGGTGTTCGATTTATCCTTCCCTGCCTTCATGAAAGCAAGCAATTCTTCCTTGGTGCCGATGGTGAGGACATCAGCCGGTTTTTCCGGTTCTTCCGCTTTTTTGGTGGTCGTCGTAACATCCGGAGGATTCGGCTTGTTGGTCGTCGTACCGGCTGACGGCTTCGTAGTCGTAGTCACGGTCGGTTGCGGTGTCGTTTGTGCCGGCTTATCGCCGCAGGCGGTCAATGCCGCGATCACGGTGAACACTGTCACCACTGCAAGACACAGTGCAAAAATTCTCTTTTTCATTGTTGACTCCTTTTTTAATTTCATCCGGCGCGTTCTAAGGTTTTAAGCCTCATGCACCGGTAAATTTTCCCCGACAGCGGGAAATTATCCGACCATCGGGGAAAGTATGGTTACGTTTGTTTAGAATTCCCCTTGCAAGCGTATCTTATGCTTCGGGTTCTTCCGGTTCTGCAGGAGATACCTCCGGCGCATAGGTGAAATCGTCAACCCCGTCCTTATGCGCATCCGCAAAGACCTGCGCAACAGGAAGTTTGCCTTCCACCATCGTCCAGCCGTCACCCAAATCCTTGAGCGCGTCGCCGATCATTTCGCCCGCCTCTTTCCGTGTGGAAAGCGGAATATTGCCGTCGGTCGTTTTACCGGTCCCCGCGATCGTCGTGCCAAAGTTGTTGGTGGCAACACGGGTGGTATTGGAATCGTTTGCTTCTTTGATGAAAGCGCCGTCAAACGTGACCTCCGGATCCACAAATTTCGGCACTGCAATGGTATTGGTGACGGAAATTTTGCTTGCAGCCCAGTCGCAGTGATAAATCAAGCCGCACTGAATGGTGTTGATATTTTCGCCTTTGTCATTCTTGTCGATGGTATACAGGGGTTTTCCGTCCGTTCCATTCGGCACCTCGGTCTTCGTTCCATAGAAACTGCCGAGGAATGCACAGTTGTTGATGGAAACAGTGGCGCCGCCCAAGATCATTCCGATAAAGCCGCCTGCGCGAATGGAAGAAGAATTATCCGACATACAGGGAGAATTGGAATACAGATCAAACTTTGCATCCATTAAGCAGGATTCGATCGTCAGATTTGCACGTCCCTGAACCTGCGGCACCAAGCCTGCAAAATAGGCGTTGGTTTTTGCAACATATCTGCCGTCTTTTTCCGTTGCACCGGTCCGTTCGAACTTGTAATAGCTGTTCAGAATCGCAAGATTCTGAATGGTGACGGTTCCGCCGTTCACCGGGCCGAAGAAGCCGGCAGAGAAATTCCCACCGTTCTGATCGTCCGCACTGACGGAGAGATAAACGCCATAAATTGCATGGCCCTGTCCGTCAAAGGTTCCGGCAAAGCCCTCCACCGGTTTCCACTCGGTGAGATTCTTGCCTTGATACCAAGCGCCGGTTTCGCCGGAATCCAGCGTAATGTCCTTGATATCGTTTAAGTAAATATCCGCTGTCAGTTTTACGGTCTTACCCGCATAGTTGTTGCTTGCGCTGACGCCCTTTGCCCATGCAAGCAGTTCTTCTTTGGTTCCGATGGTGGTTGCTTGTGCCGGTTTTTCCGGATCTTCGTCTTTTTTAGAAGTCGTAGTCTGATCGCCGCCGCCGATCACCTTGGTCGTGGTTTTGGTGGAGGTGGTCGTTTGGGATCCGCCGGTACCGGGATCCTGTGTGGTCGTACCGGGTTCCGGTTTGTCCCCGCAGGCAACCATGGTTCCGATCGCACCAAACAACATGGTGACTAAAAGCAAGATTCCAAGAATACGTTTCATCATTTGAAGCCTCCTATATTTCCTCGGATTCTGTTCATATTATAGCAAATTTATTTCCGGAAGTCAACGATTTTTAGGAATTTTTCATCAAAAATGAAGATATTGTGAACCCTACACAAATTTACAATTCTGATTTTGGGCAACCTGAACATTTTATTACGAAAAAGTAGAGCCGGGAATTCCGACTCTACTTCCTTTTTACGCGGGTTCTTCCGCGGTCTGCCTTTGCGTGAGGAGCGGCGGTACATGGTGCAGAATCGTTTCTTCTGTCACCGTCACCTTCTCCACATCTTTGCGGGAAGGTAAATCATACATGATGTCCCGCATGGATTCTTCCAGAATCGCACGCAGTCCGCGCGCGCCGGTATTGCGCGCAATCGCCTGCTTCGCCACGGCTTCCAAAGCCTCCGGCGTAAATTCCAGCGTGATTCCGTCCATTTCCATCAGCTTGGCATACTGCTTGATCAAAGCGTTCTTCGGCTCCTTCAAAATACGCACCAGTGCCTCGGTATCCAAGGATTCCAATGCCACCATCACCGGTAACCGTCCAACCAATTCCGGAATCAATCCGTATTTCACGACATCGTGCGCCGTAACGTCTTCATAGGCGTTGCGCTTCATCCGCGCCGCTTTATCCAAAATCTCGCCCTCAAAGCCGATGGTGGAATTGCCCCGCCGCTGTTCTATGATCTGCGTGATACCGTCAAACGCGCCGCCGCAGATAAAGAGAATATTTTCCGTATTGATCTGAATAAACTCCTGATTCGGATGCTTTCTGCCTCCCTGCGGCGGCACATTGGACACCGTACCCTCCAAGATCTTTAAAAGCGCCTGCTGCACTCCTTCGCCGGAGACATCCCGCGTGATGGAGCGGTTTTCGCTGCGGCGCGAAATTTTGTCGATTTCATCAATATAAATGATGCCGCGCTCCGCAAGCGAAATATCGTAATCCGCCGCTTGGATCAACCGCAAAAGAATATTTTCGACATCTTCCCCCACATATCCCGCTTCGGTCAGCGTGGTTGCATCCGCAATCGCAAACGGAACCTGCAAGGTTTTGGCAAGCGTCTGTGCAAGGAATGTTTTTCCGACACCGGTGGGACCGAGCAACAGCACATTGCTTTTCTGAATCTCCACACCGTCGTCCTGCGTGGTTTCTTGCTTTTTCTTTGCACGTGCGGGTTTCTTCATGCGCAAAATCCGCTTGTAGTGGTTATACACCGCAACAGACAGCGTCCGTTTTGCCAGATCTTGTCCGATGACATATTCATCCAAAGCTGCTTTGATCTGCGCAGGTTTCGGCAATGTTTCAAGCGTCAATGCCGCGTGGGATTGTTTTTGCACATAATGATTTTCCACAAATTCATTGCAGGAATCCAAGCAAACGTCACACAGAAACAAACCGTTGGAAAACGGGATCAGAAAATCCACCTCATCCTGCGGTCTGCCGCAGAAAGAGCAATAGCAGAGCTTTGGAGGTTGTTTATTGTTTGCCATAAAGACATTCCTTTCTTCCCCTACCATGGGGATTGTCGAAAAAGGACTGTCCCTGTCCGGCGGCGGTAAACGGGCAAAGCAACCTCTGCTTGCGCATTTGACTTACCATACGAACTGCGACAGTCCTTTCTGTTTCTCAGAAAAATTTCAGAAAATTACGGGCGGTGCGTGATTACCCGATCAATCAGACCATATTCCATCGCTTCTTTTGCCGTCATGAAATTATCGCGGTCGGTGTCCCGCTCGATGGTTTTCAGCGGTTTGCCGGTATTCTCCGCAAGAATCTGATTCAGCGTTGCTTTCACGCGCAGGAGGTAATCGGTATGGATCTTAATATCCGTTGCCTGTCCTTGCACGCCGCCAAGCGGCTGATGAATCATAATTTCGCTGTTCGGCAGGGCAAGACGCTTGCCTTTTGCGCCGGAAGAAAGTAAGAATGCACCCATACTTGCCGCCATTCCGATACAAATGGTAGAGACGTCGCATTTGATAAAGTTCATCGTGTCATAGATCGCCATGCCCGCAGTGACAGAACCGCCGGGGCTGTTGATGTAGAGAGAAATGTCTTTATCGGGATCCTGCGCCTCCAGAAACAGAAGCTGCGCGACCACAAGCGAAGCGGTCACATCATTCACTTCATCTGCCAAAAAGACGATGCGGTCATTGAGCAACCGGGAATAAATATCATATGCCCGTTCCCCGTGGTTGGTTTGTTCAATTACGGTTGGTACCAATGCCATTTCTGTTCACGATCCTTTCGGTTTCCGGTTCGATTCCGTTGTCGGGCGCGAAAGGAATACCGGAATTATTCCTGTGCGTCCGTGGAAGCGCTCTCCGTTTTGCCCGCTTCCTCAGCTTTCGGTTCCTCTGTCTTCTCTGTCACGACTGCCTGCTCTTTCACCAGCTTCACAGCCTTCTGCACAGTGATGTCCTGTGCGAGCATATCCGGCGTGATGGCTTTCTTTACGTCGTCCTTCTCCATGTGGTAAGCGGTCGCCAGCTTGCCGATTTCTTCGTCGATCTCCTCCTCGGATGCCTGAATGGATTCCAAAGCCGCGATCTTTTCCAAAGCAAGGCGTACCTTTACCTGACGCAGTGCCTGCGGCTTCATCTGCTCCCGCATCGTAGAAAGATCCATGCCGGTGTACTGGAAGTAGGTTTTGAGATCCAGTCCCTGCATTCTGAGATTGTTGTCATAATCGCGGAGCATATTTTCCGTCTCGGTATCCACCATCACAGCGGGGATATCTGCTTCAAAGTTGTCATCCGCAATCAGCAGATCAATCAGTTTTTCTTCTACGGTGTTGTCCGCCAGCTTGTTGTTGCGCTCTTCCAGTTTCGCCTTGACATCTGCTTTATATGCATCAAAGGTATCAAAATCGGAAACATCTTTTGCAAATTCGTCGTCAAGTGCCGGAAGTTCGTCGTATTTGATGCCGTGAAGCACAACTTTGAACGTTGCGTCTTTTCCTGCAAGCTCTTTTGCATGATATTCCGTCGGGAACGTAACGTTCACATCAAATGCGTCGCCTACGCTGTGTCCGACGATCTGATCTTCAAAGCCGGGGATAAACTGACCGGAGCCGAGTTTCAGATCCTGCTTCTCCGCTTTGCCGCCGTCAAACTGCTTGCCGTCTGCATAACCGTCATAATCAATATTTACGGTGTCTTCCAATCTTGCCGCACGGTCGGAAATGTCAATGGTGCGGGCATTTCTTCTCTGCACCCGTGCAATTTCCTCCTCCACATCCGCGTCGGTTACGGGCTTTACAACCTTGTCCACAGCAAGTCCCTTATAATTGCGGAGCGTCACTTCCGGTCTGGTGTAGACTTTTGCAGTCATGACCAATCCGTTTTCATCCACGGACACCACATCAAATTCCGGCTGACCGACAATATCCAGTGCGGATTCTTTTGCCGCCGCGCTGTAAGCCTCCGGCAGGACTGCATTGATCGCGCCCTCATAGAACACGCCCTTGCCATACATTTTTTCCACAACGCCGCGGGGCGCGTGTCCTTTGCGGAAGCCCGGAATGTTCATCTTTACGATTTCTTTCTTATAGGTGGCTTCCACTGCATCGGCAAAGGTTTTCGCATCTACGGAAAACTCGATGACAGACGCATTTTTTTCCTCTGCCGGGGTAACTTTGACTAAACTCATTTGATTCTTCCTCCATTTTCACACGGTCGCAAATTCCTGCAAGTCACACGCCACTCGGCATAGAAATGCATACTATTTAATTGTACACAGATTTTCCCGCTTGTCAAGGATTCTTTTGCAAAATTCATAGTTTGTTCATAGTCAAAACACTTTCTTCGGGCAAAATTGCAGATAATCCGCCGCAATGATATGAAACCGGATGTTTTCAAAAGAAAATACCGGCGGGATTTCATAGTTGCCGTGAATATGTCCGTAGTAACAATCCGTCACCCCATGCGCTTTCAGAACCTCTACAAGGGGACGGCAAAGATAATCTCCGAACACCGGCGGAAAATGCAAAAACACGGTCGGCGGAGCCAGAATCCCAGCCTGTGCCGCCAGCGCTTCGCCCGCCCGCAGGCTCATTTGCAACCGCAGACACTCACGATTGACAATCTTCTGATGATCCGCTTCGCGCGGCGCCTGTTTGCCTTCAAAATACCAACCGCGCGAACCGCATAAGATATGTCCTTCTACAAGATGCGCGCAGTTATGCAGATACGCGATCGTCGTAATTCCGTTTTTGGCAAAAAACGCATCCATTTTGGATGCGGTCGCCCACCAGTAATCATGGTTCCCGCGCCCGATCAGCTTTTTGCCGGGCAAACGATCCAGAAACAACAGATCCTGCGTCGATTCCTCTAAGGAAATTCCCCACGAAATATCGCCGGGAATCACAACGGTATCTGCCGCTGTGACGGTCTGCTTCCAGGCGGTTTCGATCTTCTGCTGATAATTTTGCCAACGTGCGCCGAAAATGTCCATCGGTTTGTTTCCGGTCAGCGACAGATGCAGATCTGCCATTGCGTAAATCGCCATCGGTCCCTCCTTGTTTGGATTTCCAAAAATTGCAGCGTATGCTTTCCCGTGTTTTTCCCCATACTACGAATGTGCCGAAAAGAGAGTTTCAAACACAAAGGAGCGTTGTCTCATGGAAACCATTTCCGCATCCTTACAGGGAAAAAACAAACCGCTCAAAGGCGTCGTGTGCGATGTACAGAATTGTAGCTATCACGACGGAGCGTGCCATTGTACGGCAAAACAGATCGCAGTCGGTCCCAGTCACGCAAGTGCCTGTGCGGACACAGTCTGCGCAACCTTTCGGGAAAAGCAACAGGGCTAACCTTCCCTGCCGGATTCCCTCCGAAAAACACGCAGAGGAAAAATGCCGCGGCATTTTTCCTCTTTTGCATTTACAGAAAAGAGCTCAGCGAATCCCAAAATAGCCGGAAACGCTTTGCAGCATATCAGCGGCTTCCACTGCGGCTTCCGGTTCAAAGCGCACCGTTCTGCGCTCTATATCCGCAAGCGGTGCGGGGATCGGCGTACCGGTCACGTCATGCAAAACATGCAGTGCCGCAAGATCGTTTTCCGGCAGAGGCGTCCCAATGGCTTTGCAGACATCGTAAGCGAATTTATAGGGGCTTGCCGTGGACGCAATCAGAATCGGCGTCGAATCCTGCGTCTGATCCAAATACTGTTTTGCCGCGCCTACGCCGACAGCGGTATGCGGATCACACAGATAGTGTGAATCTGCATAGACTTCCCGAATTGTAGAGGCAGTCTGCTCCTCCTCGCAGAAATAGCCGGAAAACTCTTTCTGCAATACCGCAAGTTCCGCTTGTCCCAGTTCATAGCTTCCGGTCTTTTGCAGACTTTTCATCCATGCGGCGGTCTTTTCCGTGCCGAAGGTGACGTACAAAAGCCGTTCCAGATTGGACGAGATCAGAATATCCATAGACGGCGACATCGTGGTATAGAACGCACGGTTGCGATCATACACGCCGGTACGCAAAAAATCGGTCAGAATGTGATTTTTATTGGAAGCGCACAGCAGGCGGTCAATCGGCAATCCCATCCGCTTTGCAAGATAAGCGGCGAAAATATTGCCGAAATTGCCGGTCGGAACACAAACATGGATACGTTCGCCCATCCGGATCGTGCCGTTTTTCACAAGATCACAGTAGGCAGAGATATAGTACACGATCTGCGGCACCAGTCTGCCCCAGTTGATGGAGTTGGCGCTGGAAAGGAACACTTGATTTTCATCCAATCGCTTTGCCACATCCGGATCGGAAAAGATCCGCTTTACACCGCTTTGCGCATCGTCAAAATTGCCATGGATCGACTGAACAAATACATTGTTTCCCTCTTGCGTTGCCATCTGAAGCTTCTGCACACGGGAAACGCCATGCGCAGGGTAAAATACCGCGATCTTCACGCCGTCCACATCCCGATAGCCTTCCAATGCCGCTTTTCCCGTATCGCCGGAAGTTGCAACCAAAATCAACGCCGTGCGATGCTCACCGGTTTTTTTGAGCGCGCGGGACAAGAGCTTGGGCATAATCTGCAACGCCATATCTTTAAACGCGCAGGTCGGTCCGTGCCATAATTCCAACAAGATCCGTTTTCCGTCCGAAAGTGGTGCAAGCGGCGCGGCGCCGCCCGGGAACCGACTTTCCTCGTATGCCGCAGTACAATCCGCAAGCAGCTCCCCCTCGGTGTAATCCGTCAGATACATTCCGAGAATCTGCGCGGCTCTTTGCGCGTAAGTTTTGTCGCAGAGCGATTGCAACATCTGGGTAGACAGGACCGGTAAGGACTCCGGCATAAACAAACCGCCGTCGCCTGCCAGTCCTTGTTTGATCGCCTGCGCCGCGCTGACGCCTTCCGGAGTCCCGCCTCTGGTGCTAATATATTTCATAGAAAAATCGTTCCTTTCGTTCTCATTTGTAAATATCTGTGATTTCCGAATTGCTGTACAGAAAAGCGACGCTTACCGTGCGCTTTTCGGAGAAACGGAAGCGTAATACTTCACCTCCGTCAGCCCGTCCGGTTCCAAATAAACCTCCGCAACATCAAAGCGTAAAGTCCCCGCATACGGGTGCTCCCGCAGATAACATTCCGCGGCAAACCGGAAATGCGTCCATTTTGTGAGCGTTATGGCAGCAGCCGGTCTTCCGTATTTGGAGCTTGCTCTTGTACGCATACGGGTTTTCACCTCCACAAAAGCAAGCACGCCGTCCTTTGCGGCAACCAAATCCAGTTCCCCGCCGCGCACCGTGTAATTGCGTGCTAAAACGGTAAATCCGGCTTGCAGAAGGTAGGCGCATACCGCGTCTTCTCCGCGTTTCCCGTGTTCTTTTGCCGTACTCATTGCAAAAATTTCAAAAAACTCTTGCGGTGATACGGGCACGGTCCATACTGCCTTACCGCGTCCATATGCGCTTTGGTGGGATACCCTTTATGCTGTGCAAAGCCGTACATCGGATATTCCGCGTCCAGCGTCACCAAGATCCGATCCCGCGTGACTTTAGCAAGCACAGACGCAGCGGCAATCGAAACCGATCTGGCATCGCCTTTCACGATCGGAATGGCAGGAATGGGGAAATTCCGCACCGTGTTGCCGTCCACCAAAGCCAGCTCTGCCGCCGGTTGCAGTTGTTCCACGGCACGCCGCATGGCAAGCATCGCGGCGTTGAGAATGTTCATCTCGTCAATTTCCTGTGCGCTTGCCAGCGCAATTCCATAGGAAACCGCTTTGTCACAAATAATGTCAAACAACGCTTCCCGTTTTTTCTCACTCAGTTTTTTGGAATCATTCAATCCCTCGATGACCAACCCTGCGGGCAGAATCACCGCCGCCGCCGCGACCGGTCCCGCAAGCGGTCCGCGTCCGGCTTCATCCACGCCGCAAATCAGTGTATATCCTTCGGCGCGGTACTTGCTTTCATAGGCGTCATCCGGAAACGTTTTTTCCCGGATCCGCTTTGTCTCCATAGATTCCGCAGGAAGATGTGCCGTTTGTTTCATAAAATTTCCCCCGGTCGCTCCAGTGTGATTTTACCGATTTTTCCGCCGCGGAATTCGTCTAAAAGCATATTGGCAGTGCGTGTAAAATCAATCTCCGCGCCCGCAAGCAAAAATCCGCGCCGGCGCCCGATATGCAACGCCAATTCATAATCATCCAGCGTGTCATACTGCGTCAGATCTCCAAGCTTGTACCGTTCGGAAAGCATCTGCGGATACAGTTTCCGCAAACGCCCGACCAATAGAATCGCAAGGCGTTCCAAATCCAGAATCTCATCCTTGACAGCGCCGGTCATCGCCAGCAATTCTCCGACGCGCTGATCTTCAAACTTCGGCCACAGTACCCCCGGCGTATCCAACAAATCGAATCCGAGATCGGTCCGGATCCACTGCTTGTCTCTTGTAACGCCGGGACGATCTTCCACCTTGGCACGGTTGCCTTTGGCAAGCCGATTAATCAGAGAAGATTTTCCGACATTCGGGATACCGACAATCATCACTTTTAACGTGCGTCCTGCCATACCCTTTGCCTCATAGCGTTGCAATTTTTCCGAAAGGAGCGCACGGAGCGCAACCGGCAATTCCCGCATATGATAGCCGGTGATGCAATCCAAAAACAGACATGCTTCTCCGCGCGACTGATAGTCCCGCGCAAACGCTTCATTCATGGAAGCGTCGCTCAGGGAAGCCTTACTGAGCACGGTCAGCATGGGTTTGTTCCCAATCAGCCGCGCAATTTCCGGATTGCGGGAGCTTTCCGGGATACGGGCATCTAAAATCTGTATCACCGCATCGCATTGCGGTAACATTTCCGTTACCATACGGCGGGTTTTTGCCATATGACCGGGGAACCATTGAATCAGTGCGGAAGGCATTGCCTGTCCTCCTTTCGCGTATTACAAGGTGGGCTACGGTTTCCCGATGGAGCGGAAGGGGAAGATACGGAAAAACACTTTTCCGACTACATAGCGTTCGTCGATCAGTCCTACCCGACTGAATCGGCTGTCCATGGAATCGTTGCGATGATCTCCCATCACAAACAACTTCCCTTCGGGAATGGTATACGTCACCGTATCGTCCTCGATCGGCAACCAATTACACTGCACCATCGTGGTACCGCGATCGCGCAAGACATACGGTTCGGGCAAAAGCTGTCCGTCCACCCAAACTTCCCACGTTTTGAAATTGATCTTCAAAGTCTGTCCGCCGGTTGCGATCACCCGCTTCACCAGCGGCTTCCCAAGCCCGTAACTCGGAGACTGTACCACCACAATATCTCCCGTTTTCGGCGTGTAGAACAGATTGGTCAGAAGCATCACGTCTCTGTCCTGCAAAGTATTCTGCATAGACTCGCCGTCTACCGGCGCATAGCGGACAAAAAACGTGATCGACACCAACAGCACGCTCAGCGCAATGACAAACATCTCCAGCCAGTCAAACAACATCCTTGCGCGCGGGGAAGTCATATACTTTTCGGGAATGCGCGGCATTTCCATTTGAAATTCCGCCGGCATTTCCCACGATTCCTCCGTTTTCGGTGCGGACGAATCCGGAACAGACGGCATCTCTGCCGGCGTTTGATCCGGAATATTTTCGTTTGGTTTCTGCTCCATTCCTGTCACGTCCCTTCTTACTTCAAGATTCTGCAACTTCTGAGATTTCACACGGTAAAAAACAACTCCGCCGTAAACTCATGTCATACAGATTACGCCTGTTCTTCGGTCGGCGTCGCGTCGGGGGTAATCATATACGACAGAAGATTTTCCCCGCGTGCAACATACAATCCGGTTTTTGCGGCTTCTTCCTCATTGAAAGATTCCGTACCGGTTTGCGGATGCCGGCTGTCGTAGATCATAAACGGTACCGGATCGCCGGAATGCGTCCGGATCGCGATGGGCGTCGGGTGATCCGGCAGAACCATGATCTTGAAGTCCTCGCCGCTCTCGCTTAAATAGGTGTAAATCGGTTTGAGAATCTTCTCGTCAATATATTCAATGGAAAGCACTTTGTTTTCCGATTCTCCGCGGTGTCCGCATTCATCCGGTGCTTCCACATGGATATATACAAAATCTTTTCCGTTTTTCAGCGCGTCAATGGCAGCATCTGCTTTCCCCTTATAATTGGTATGCAGATTTCCGGTCGCGCCTTCCACATTCACCACTTCCATGCCGGCACAGATCCCGATCCCTTTCAGCAGATCCACTGCGGAGATCATCGTGGCATGCAAGCCCCATTTTTCCGAAAAAGACGGCAACTGCGGCTTTTTACCGGGGCTCCAAAGCCAAATGGAGTTTGCCGGGCGCAGTCCGCGTTCCATACGCGCAATATTGACCGGATGTTCGCTTAAAATATCATAACTTTCCCGCATCAGGGTATGGTACGGCTCATTCGGCAGATAATCCCGGATACACTTGCCGATAATATCGTGCGGACGGGTAAAATCCTTTCCGTTATCCGGCGCGTTGTCCCAAAGCAGGCAATGCCGATAGCTGATTCCGGTGTAAAAATGACGTTCGTTTGTTCCGAGTTTTTCTTCCAGCGTCCGGATAAGCGCGTCCGCCTCCTCGGTTGTGATTTCATCCGCACTGTGATCCACCATGGTTTTTGCTTCGTAAGTATCATCCATACCGTTATCGCCCAAGGTGACCACATTGCAACGAATGGCGGTCTGCGTCGGCGTCATGGTCAATCCCATGCTCATCGCTTCCAAGGGAGAGCGGCCTTTGGAATAAATTTCGGGGTTATAGGAGAGAACGGCAAGATTTGCGGTATCACTTTCCGGAACCATTCCGGCAGGTACATTGGAAACCGTGCCGACCAAAGACTGTTTCACCAGTGCGTCCATAGTCGGTTTGTTTGCCGCTTCCAAAGGTGTACGATCGCCAAGCGACTGAATTTTACAGTCTGCGGCTCCATCGCACAAGAGAACAACATATTTCATGCATTTCCTCGATTTCTTGGCATTGCCAATCTGAATAAATAAAAATATCTATGTAAACGGGCGGCGTTTTGCGCACCCGATATTTTGCAATTCTAACCCCATTTTCAGCCTATTATAGCACATTCTTTCTCTGGAATCAAGGGGATTTTTGAAATTTGCAAAAAGATTACAAATGACCGACGCGCACGGGAGCCTCCCACAGCGGATCCTTTTCATAGATCTGTTCCGTCTTTTGCACCATTCCGGTAAGGGAAAACCGGGATGCGGCGCGTGCGTATGCCGCGTCGGCAAGACAACGGCGCAGATCAGGCGCGCCGAGCAATACCCGTAACCGTTCCGCCGCCTCCGCTTCCCGATCCGCCGGTACATACCAACCCGTGTCGGCAAGTGTGGCGCGATTTCCCGGAATATCCGTCGCACAAACACAGGCGCCGCCCAGCATCGCTTCCATCACCGCAAGCGGGGACGCTTCCGAACGGGAAAGATTCAGTACGCAATCACAAATGGAAAGATACGGATCAATCTCCGTCTGCATGCCAAGGCACCGCAGGCGCGGCAGCGAAATTTGCGCAGCTTGCGTTGCGGAAAGCAGCGTTCCGCTTCCACACACCACTGCATATACATCCGGCATCTGCCGCATGACATCGGCTAACACGGGGATCAAAAGATCCGCCCCCTTCACCGGTTCCAGTCTGCCAAACCAACCGATTACTTTTCCGTTTTGCGGAATGCCGAGACTTTTTCTGACCACAGCTTTTGCGGCGTCGGACAGACGCCTTGGCTCCCTTGCACCATTTGGGATCCAATGCACGCGGCGCGGGGATACCCCCTCTGTCAGCAGTGCCCGGCGGCATCCCTCGGAAACGGCGATCCATTCTACACTCCGCATACCGGGTAAGTGGTGTCCGAGACGCCCTGCGGACAAAACGCCTTCACAATGGCGGGTTGCCACACGCCGCGGTATTTTTCCGTATGCCGCCAGCAACGCGCCGAGCGCGGCATGCGTATGCAGAATATCGAAGGTTTCTTTGGCAAACAGGCGGCGATATTCGATAACGGAAGCCACGGACGCGGAACGGTCCGCTCCGGCATGCATCCAGAACATCGGCACCTTCATTTGCGCAAGCGGACGACATAATGCGGCATGCGCGGGAAGCGCAACGGAAACCTCGTATACCGAGCGATCCAGTTGAGAAAGCAAAGCCAGCACCGATTTGCCCGCCCCGCCGAGATTGGAATCACTGAGTGCAAACAGCAGCTTCGGCAAAATGCGTCGCCTCCTTTGCTCTCTGCTTCAAAACCGGCAATAAGCACAGCACGGTACATGCTTGTCCGATCACCTCGGAAAGCGCCGCCCCACATGCGCCATACCGCATTCCCAGCGCCATCGCACACAGGCACACACAACCGGAACCGATCGCGCGGGCAACAGCCGCATACCGCCATCTGCCGTTTGCTTCCGCAGTCTTACCAAGCAATGTGCCCAGCGCCGCGAGCGGGATTGCACAGGCAAAAATCCCTGCAACCGCACAAATCTGTGCCGCCGCGCGGGCGTCCATCGGAATCAGGGTGCCCAAAATCAGCGGCAGACCAAAAGCATAACCAATCGCGGCGACACTCCCCATTCCGGCAAGGAAGCAAAGTCCCCGGCAGAACAATCGTTTGGCAGATTCCGTGTTTTGGGCGGCAAAATGTGCCGCCATGGCGGGATAAAACCATGCGTGGATCGGCAAAAGCGTTACCCCCAAAACCCCCGCCGTCAATTTCTGTGCCATGCCGAACGCCGCAAGATTCCCGTATCTGCCGTCCGTTGCCGCCGCACGCATCAGAAAGACCGACGCAAACGGCGAAATCCAGCACAACGGCAATACGCCGCATGCGGCGCGGCGCATTTGCTTTCGCAACGACTGCAATACATCGGTACGGGGAGCGGCGGATTCCGATGACTGTATCTCGGTACGGATCACACGCCGCCAAAGAACCAGTCCGAGCATTGCACCAAACATACTGCCGAGCACACCGCCAAGCACAACCGCATACACCGTTTTGGCAAAGCAAAGAGAAAAAAGAATTCCGCCATTCTGGCAAAGCGGCAGAAGCAAAGCGGCGCCCGGCATCGCGTGCGCCTGCAAATTCAGGGAAAATAACAAGGCAAGCGTGGAAAAAGGCAGGGAACAAAGCGACAGACGAAGCAGATTTCCCGAAAGTGCCGCGCATTCCCCCGCCGCAACCATAGGTGCGCTGTAACGCAAAAACGGCATCGCGAACTTCATTCCAATCAAAGCCAGCGCCGTCATTGCCGTTGCGTAGATCTGACATTGCCGATTGCAGAATCTATGCGCCGTGCGGGCAGAATGTACCCGCGCCTTGGCATATAACGGCAGATACGCACTGCCAAGCACCGCGCCTGCTCCTACCGAGAATAACAGCGTCACCGGTTCTGTCGCGGCAAAATACGCCTGTGCCTGTGCGCCCGTACCGAAAACGGAAGCAAAGCAAACGGTTTTCCACAGCGCGCACAGTTTTTCCGTGCCAAACAGCACCAATAACCATATTGCAGTCCCAAGCCCGCGCGCAGGCATGGTTTTTCCCAAGGTCTGCGGCGTTGCTTCCTGTGTATTTTCTGATAACTTCTGTCGGAAAATCTGTCTCATAAGACGGTCCTGTACTCCTGTTTTCCTTTTTTTGGCGCGTCATAAGCAGCGCCCTGTTTTGCCGATAGTATCCGATAAATTCTTCTTTTTCATGTGAAAAGGTACACGGGAATTGCAGGACGCAGGGTGAGAATTCTCCGCAAATGTGAATTTTTTGAAAATAAATGCTTTTTCTGAAATTTCCTCTTGCAAAAATTCCGGTTCTATGCTATAATGCTAAAGCGTGTCATGCGAAAGCGTCGATACCGAAGTACCGGACAGTCCTCTGCGATGCTCTGCACGAATGTTCGAAGGAAAAAGGAGGAGCCATCATGGATTTGATTCAGGCTTTTACAAGTGAGCAGCTGAAAACCGAGATTCCCGTATTGAATATCGGTGACAATGTACGTGTGTACAACAAGATTAAAGAAGGAACCAGAGAAAGAATTCAGCTTTTTGAAGGTACCATCATCGCAAAGCACGGCGGCGGAATCTCCGCAACCTTTACCGTAAGACGGATTTCTTATGGCGTCGGTGTGGAAAAAACCTTCCCTGTACATTCCCCGAACGTCGAAAAAGTGGAGATCACCCGTGTCGGTAAAGTCAGACGTGCAAAGCTGTACTATCTGCGCGGTCGTATGGGCAAGAGCGCGAAAGTCAAGGAGCAGATCGGCGAATAATCCGGTCGGCAATTTCTCCGCACTTTTCGTGTCTTTATTGTTATTTTCTCCGTTTTGCCGGAGCAAAATCTCCGGAAATATTTGAAAGAATGAGGTTACCATCATGAAAGAAGCAATTCAGCCGAAATATGAGGCAGTTACCATTCGTTGCGCTTGCGGCGAAGTGGTTGAAACCAGATCTACCAAGGGCGGCACCATCAATGTCGATATCTGCTCCAAGTGCCATCCTTTCTACACCGGAAAGCAGAAGTTTGTCGATGCAGGCGGACGGCTTGATAAGTTCAAGAAGCGTCTTGCGGCTTCCGGCAAATAATCTTTTCCATCTCAAAATTTTTACGGGCAGAGCGAGTGCGTTCTGCCCGTTTTTATGTGGAGCATAAACAATTTTTTGCTTTTTTGAAAGAAGAATTTTTCTTTTAGAAAAATCACAATTTACCGCATGTTTTGCAAAAACGGTGTTTCGTTTTTCAAAACCACAGAAAAGGACGTGTTTTTATGCCGCAGACACAGTTACCCGTTCAAACCCGCGCCGTGTTGGTCAGCGTTGCCCTCCCCAATCAGAGCGAGCGCGAAATTGAAGTCTCTTTGGCAGAATTGGAGCGTTTGCTTCACACTGCCGGCGGGGAGGCGGAAGTAAAACTGATTCAGAATAAAGTCACGCCCGATCCGCGTACCTATCTTGGCAGCGGCAAAGTGCGCGAGCTTGCCGAAATCTGCAAAAATCTGAATTTGGAGCTCGTCATTTTTGATTGTGAACTTTCTCCCGCACAAATCCGCAACCTGGAAGAAGATCTGCCGGAGCATGTGCGCGTTATCGACCGCAGTATGCTGATTCTGGATATTTTCGCTCTGCATGCCGCCACCAGTGAGGGAAAATTACAGGTGGAGCTTGCACAGCTGCAATATACCGTACCACGGCTGATCGGCAGCGGAAATGTGCTTTCCCGTTTAGGCGGCGGCATCGGTACACGCGGTCCGGGCGAGAGTAAATTGGAACAGGACAAACGCCATTTGCACCGCAGAATGTACGCTTTGCAGGAGGAACTCGCCCAGCTTGAACAAAATCGTGCCGTCACGCGCAAACAACGGGAGCGTTCGGGACTCAAACGCATTGCCATCGCAGGGTACACCAACGCCGGAAAATCCACCCTGCTCAATGCGCTGACCGACGCGGGCATTCTGGCACAGGATCTGTTGTTTGCCACCTTGGATCCTACCACCCGCAAACTCTCCTTACCCTCCGGCACGGAGGTCCTGCTTACCGACACGGTCGGATTTATCCGGAATTTACCGCATCATCTGATCTCCGCGTTCAAATCCACTTTGGACGAAGTTTGTTTTGCCGATATTCTGTTGGTGCTTTGCGACGCTTCCGATCCGGAATGGGAAGCACAGCTTGGCGTGACCTGCGATCTTTTGCAGGAACTCGGTGCGCAGGAAAAACCAACGCTTTATGTACTGAACAAATGTGATCTCTGTCCGCAGGCGCTTCCCCACTTCGCCGGTCTTTCTCCGGAAAACGTACTGTTTTTGTCTGCCAAAACAAAGCAGGGAATCGGCAATCTGCTCGCGCGTCTGGATGCTTTGGTACACGCCGGCACCACAGAAGAAACTTTTTTGATCCCCAATGAGAAAGCCGGCGTTTTATCCGCTCTCTACAAAGAAGCGCAGGTCGTGGAGGTCGTCTATGGAGATACGTCCATCACAGTGCGGGCAATCGTAGATGAAAAAGCCAAGGGGATGTTCCGCACCTACTGCACTTCTCTGCCCAAAGAAGAAAAACCGGAATGGGAGGACTGACGGAATGAGCGCGGACGCCTACACTACACTGCGCGCCTTTGGCAGTGCGGAACTCATAGAACGCAAATCCCGCTTCCTTGGGTATGCCATGCCGGTGAAAACCGAAGAAGAAGCGCTATCCTTTTTACAAAAAATCCGTTCCGAACACAGGGATGCCAAACACAACGTCTATGCCTATCAAATTGCAAACGGCAATCTGATGCGCTATTCTGACGACGGAGAGCCGCAGGGAACGGCTGGACTTCCGGTGCTGGATGTCATCCGCAAAAACGCTTTTACCGACGCGATTTTAGTAGTCACGCGTTACTTCGGCGGGATTTTGCTCGGCACCGGCGGATTGGTACGCGCGTATTCCGCGGCGGCAAAAGCCGCGGTACAGGCGGCGCAAATTGTCACTTATGTCCCTTATTCCGTTTGCAAGCTGTACTGTTCCTATGCAGAATACCCCCGTTTGGAAAGCGATCTTGCCCGGCTTTCGGTGCGGATCGACCAAGTGGATTACGCAGAAGAAATTTCCCTGACACTCGCTATGCCATCCGTACAGTACAACCCGTTCTGCGATCATATCAAAGAAATCACCGGCGGCAAACGTGTCCCCGTCTTGCTCGGCACCCGTTATGATGCATGAAAATTTTGTTTTTCATTTTTCCAAGTGGTAAACTTTTTTCCATCCTGCACATGAAAAAAGGGATTTTTTTATGGGCGTGCGTATATTAAATAATGTAGAAAAGTGTGATATTCCTGTGTCGATACCTTGTCTGTTCTCTGCATTGGCAAGGTATTTATTTATCAGAATCTGAGGTGAAAAAATGGAGTCCATCCGGGAAATGTTATGCGCACGGGAGCGTAGTTGGCTCTCGCCTTATGCGTGTCTGTCGGAAAAAACAAAGGGACGGGACAAACCGATAACCCCCTGTGAAATCCGTACAGAATTTCAGCGCGACCGTGACCGGATCACCCACTGTAAATCATTCCGGCGGCTGATGCACAAAACGCAAGTATTTCTATCTCCGGAAGCCGATCACTACCGCACCCGTCTGACGCACACACTGGAAGTCACGCAAATCGCGCGTACCATTGCGCGCGCCCTCAGGCTCAATGAAGATTTATGCGAAGCCATCGGGCTTGGACATGATCTCGGACATACGCCGTTCGGACATGCCGGAGAGCGTGTATTGCAACGATGCTTTTCCCAGGATTTTACGCACTACCGGCAGAGCTTGCGCGTGGTGGAACAGCTGGAACAAAACGGAGAGGGACTGAACCTGACCTTTGAAGTGCGGGATGGCATTGTCAATCACACGGGTAGTTGTATGGCTTCCACATTGGAAGGCGTAATTGTCAAATATGCCGACCGCATTGCGTACATCAATCATGATATTGACGACGCCTGCCGCGCCGGTATTTTATCGGAAACCGATCTTCCCGCCGATCTGCGGCAGACGCTCGGCTTTTCCCATGGCGACCGGATCAATACGATGGTGAATTCCGTCATACGCGCCTCGGAAAATCAGCCGTTTATTCGCATGGAGGAGGAGATCGCACAAGCGACAAACGCATTGCGGGATTTCTTGTTTCAGCGGGTTTATGTAGATTCCGCTGCAAAAAGCGAAGAAGGCAAAGCGGAAGCCCTTTTGGAAACGCTGTACCATCACTTTTTTGAACATCCGGAAGAAATGCCGGCAGACTGCCGGCGAACCTTGGACACCGAAGGCGTCGCACGCTGTGTTTGTGATTATATTGCAGGCATGACGGATCGTTACGCGATCAATCTGTACAAAGACCTGTTTTTGCCGGAGGCTTGGCACGGCAGAAATCTGTAAACGGCTTCCTGTCCGGAAAGCGGCATCCAAATCCGGACTCGCGCGGTTTCTGAAAGTCCGGACTGGAACAAAAGCACGGAAAGGAGAGGATCCTCATGCGGTTTGACGCCGCTTTCATTGAAGAAATCAAATATCGCAACGATCTTGTGGATGTCATTTCCGAAAGCGTTCCTTTGCGCCGCGCCGGCTCCAATCTGAACGGGCTTTGCCCGTTTCACAGTGAAAAATCTCCCTCCTTTACTGTATTCCCGGCAAACAAATCCTTTTACTGCTTCGGATGCGGCGCCGGAGGCGACGTTATTACTTTCGTAATGAAGCAGGAAAATCTCGACTATGTCGCCGCCGTCACTTATCTTGCCAACCGCGCCGGCATTCCGCTCCCCAAGGAAGAAAAACGGTTGCCGGGGGAAGTTTCCAAAGATCGCATTTTACAGATGAATCGGGACGCGGCGCGTTTTTTTCACGACAGCCTTTCCAAATATCCGATCGGGCGAAAATATCTGTTTGAAACGCGGAAGCTCTCGGCACAAACCGTCACCCATTTCGGATTGGGATTTGCACCGCCTTGGGACGCGCATGATTCTTTGGTGCGCTATTTACAGCAAAAAGGATACACCGTACCGGAAATGAAAGCCGCCTGTTTATGCGGCATCTCCAAAAAAGGCGCGCCTTACGATTTTTTTGCAAACCGCGTCATGTTTCCGATCATTGACATTTCCGGCAACATCATCGGATTCGGCGGACGCGTCATGGATGACGCAAAACCGAAATATCTGAACTCTCCGGATACCCCGGCATTTAAGAAAAGCCGCAATCTGTTCGCTTTGAATTTTGCCAAAGGCGCGTGCGCGGAGCAGATGATCCTGTGTGAAGGATACATGGACGTCATCGCATTGCACGCGGCGGGATTTCCTTACGCGGTCGCCACACTCGGAACCGCCATCACACCGGATCAGGCACGGCTGATGAAACGATATACCAAGCAGGTGCTCATCTCTTATGACAGCGATGAAGCCGGACAACGCGCCTCGGACAAAGCCATCCGCCTTCTGACGGAAGCGGGACTGGAGGTTCGGGTGTTGCATATGGAAGGCGCTAAAGATCCTGATGAGTACATTAAAAAATTCGGGCGGGACAAGTTCAGCCTGCTCTTAAAAGACAGTCGCTCACAGTTTGATTTCCGCACCGACGCGATCTTAAAAAAATACGATTTGTACGATCCGGAACAAAAGATTAAGGCAGTAAACGAGATCTGCCGCCTGCTTGCGGGGATTTATTCTCCCGTCAGCCGCGAAGTGTACCTGCATCGCGTAGCAAGCCGGATCTCTGTTTCGGAAGAAGCCCTTACGCAAAGTGTAGAACGCATTCTGCGCGCACAGAAAAGGCAACAGGGCACACAGCTTTTACAACAGTCCCAACGGCAGATGGAAGGGCTTGGCGACCGCATCAATCCCGAACGCGTTCACAATGAAAAAGCAAGCCGTGCGGAAGAAGCGATCTTAGGACTTTTGCTCCTGCATCCGGAAATGGCGCTGGAGATCACCCGCGGCAAACTGGCACTGTGCGCGGATGATTTTGTCACCACGTTTCATCGGCGCGTATTCGAAGAAATTCTGCGACAGACAAGTGAAAGCTCCACATTTGATCCGGGCATCGCGGCAGAAAACTTCACACCGGACGAAATCGGACGGATCACACAGCTTTCCGTCATGCGGATGGATCTGACGCAGAACAACGAAACGGTGCTTGCCGATTGTATCACGGCACTCAAAGAAGCCAAAAACAGCAAAGACCTCTCCTTACAAGATCTTCTCGCCAAGCGGCGGGAACAAAAATAAATGATTGCAAAATCCTGCGCCGCCCGGCGCTGAGCCATCGGGCAGAAAGGAAATTACCTATGGAACAAATGGAAAACGGACAACAGGACAGACATTTCAATCTGCAGGAACTGATTGAAAAGGGAAAACAGAAAGGATCCATCACGCAAAGTGAAATTCTGGAGGCACTTGGCGACACCGACTACGAACTGGATCAGGTAGAAAAAATCTATGAGGAGCTGGAATGCAACGGCGTCGAAGTCACCGGATATATGGACGAGGATCCGGATTTTGAAGCACTGGAAAATGAAGTCGAAAGCTATAAAAGCGCCGAGGACATGGAACGGATGCTGGCGCAGGAAGGGCTTGCCATCGACGATCCGGTGCGGATGTATCTCAAAGAGATCGGACAAGTTCCGTTGCTCAGCGCAGACGACGAAATGATCCTTGCGCAGAAAATGGCGGAGGGCGACGCAGATGCCAAAGATCAATTGGTCAAATCCAATTTGCGTCTGGTCGTATCCATTGCCAAGAAATACGTCGGCAAGGGTATGTTCTTTTTGGACCTCATCCAAGAAGGGAACCTCGGCTTGATGAAAGCTGTGGAAAAATTCGATTACCGCAAGGGATATAAATTCTCCACCTACGCCACTTGGTGGATCCGTCAGGCAATCACCCGCGCCATTGCAGATCAGGCGCGCACCATCCGCATTCCCGTACATATGGTGGAAACCATCCACAAGGTTTCCCGCGTATCCCGTCAGCTCTTACAGGAACTCGGTCGGGAGCCCACCGCAAAAGAAGTCGCAAAGGAAATGAATATGAGCACCGAAAAGGTACGGGAGATCATGAAAGTTGCACAGGATCCCGTATCCTTGGAAACCCCGATCGGAGAGGAGGAGGACAGCCATCTCGGAGATTTCATTCCGGATGACGGCTCTCCCGCACCGGATGAAAAAGCCTCTTACACCATGCTCCGCGAGCAGTTAAGCGAAGTACTTCACACCTTGACGCCGCGGGAAGAAAGTGTTCTGCGCCTGCGGTTCGGTCTGGTAGACGGGCGGCAACGCACCTTAGAGGAGGTCGGAAAAGAATTCAATATCACGCGGGAACGCATCCGGCAGATCGAAGCCAAAGCATTGCGCAAGCTCCGGCATCCCAGTCGTTCCAAACGTCTGAAAGATTATCTCGACTGACTTTGTGTCAAGGGAATCGAAAGATTCGGAAGAATTCACAAAATCGACTTGACTTTTTTTGAAAAATCGGATAAAATAATAGGTACTGTAATTTCTGTTTACGGAGGAACCACGAATGAAAAAGCGACTCTTGTCCTTATTTCTTGCTTTACTGATGACATTTTCCGCTTGTCTTTTGATTGCCTGCGGTGAGGAGGACGATCCCTCGTCCGGCGATACTCCCATTACCATCACGCTCTACTCCATCAAAGAAGAAGGTACAACGGAAGAAGGAATCCGTGCGGCAGAGGAAGCAATCAATCTGCTGATTAATAACGCTTACAGCGTCAATATCAAGCTCTGCTTGTATACGGCGGAAGAATATGACCAGGTGATTGCAGAAAAGCTGCAGAAAAACAAAGAAGCAAAAGATACGAAAAAACCTGGCGGTAATAAAGGCGTCATTCTGACAAGCCAGAAAACCGGTCCGCGGGAAACGACCATCATAGACGGATTTTCCAGATTGGTATTCCCGGAAGCTACCGAGGATCAGTTGGATATTTTCTTGATTCACAATCAGACCACCTACATGGAATACATCACCGGTTCCTACCTGACCGCGCTTGACAGCATGTTGCAGTATTATGCAACCGTGCGTAAATTCGTTGCACCGACCTTGCTCAATTCCATGAAGATTGACGGAAAAACCTATGCGGTTCCGAACAATCACATTTTGGGTAACTATACCTATCTCCTGCTGAACAAAACGCTTGTGGACGCCGGTGAATATGACACTGCCAACATGACCGATCTGTATGCTTTGCAGGCATTTTTGACGGATGTTGCAGAGAATTACGAAGATTACGCACCGTTATTCAACTGTCCGGAAGTACAGGCGGCGGAAGTAGCGGAAAACAGCGGAATCGGTACACTCATCACCTCCGATACCACCATGGAAGCCAATGCGCCGAAGGTTTTGATCGCACAGGAAGCCTATGCAAAATTCCTTGCGGCAAAAAAAGCATACACGGAACTGGGTTATATCACCTACGGAAATTTCACCACCAGCACCAAAGCGGGCGCCGCGTTTGTCACCGGTACCCCTGACAGCATCACCGCACAATACGGCGATCAGTATTATGTCGTTCCGTTTGCGGAACCGACCGCCAACACCTCCGATATTTTCTCCTCCATGTATGCCATCAGCACCTACTCGATAGACTCTGCGCGCGCAATGCAGATCCTCTCTCTGCTCACCACTGACGAGGATGTCCGGAACGCCCTGCAATACGGTGCGGAAAATATCACCTACACCGTTGACCGCGAAACCGGTCTGATCCACTCGCTTGGCAACTATAACATGAATCCCCTTTACACCGGCAACCGGTTCTTGTTGAAAAATAACGACACCATGTCGGACTCGGAGCTCACGCTTTCTCAACCGATGACCTATGCGGAAGTCGTTGCGGTGTTGGGCGATGCCTGCAAAGATGTGGAATGGGTTGGAAAACGGGATTACGCACTGGCAAAATCCTTAAACAATGCGGCTACCCTCTCTCCGTATTTCGGATTCAATCTGGCAACGACGGAAGCCACGCAGAAGTTGCTTAGCGAAGTCCGTGATATTTTAGGAAAAGAAATGACGAGTTTCCAAGCCCGTACTTTTGAAGATTATAAAGCAAAGAAAGCGGATGCAACCGTTGCCGATTATGTCAACGACTTATATCAGTCGTTGCTTACCACCGGTGAATTCTACGCCTCCACAAACCCACAGATCAGACAGGCAATTACCAAAAGTAATGGTTCTTCGTTCTTCGATCAATACGAGACTTGGTATAAGAAACAGCATCCGGAAGAAGAAACCCCTGCACAAACGGAAAAAGCTGCGTAAGGATTCCATTTGGAATTTCAAGTAAAACGCATTTTCTCTCTTTGATTCACAATGCAAAACAAGCAACGAGCCGCCGCGTTTTTCTTTGCGGCGGCTCGCTTCTTTAAATTCACACAGGAGGATGTTATGACAAATCAAAAACGGATTTTAAGTGTACAGGATATTTCCTGCTTCGGCAAATGCTCCAATACGGTTGCCATGCCGATTTTATCCGCTGCAGGCATGGAAGCCGTTATGCTTCCGACCGCATTGCTCTCCACGCATACCGGCGGCTTTACAGGATTCACCTTTTTAGACCTTACAGAGGAGATGGAACGGATCCTTTCGCATTTTGAAACGGTCCCGGTCCTGTTTGATATGCTCTACACCGGCTATTTCGGCTCAGCAGAACAACTTTCGATTGTAAAGCGTCACAAATCCGCGCTTTTGAAAGAACAGGCGCTTTTCGTTGTAGATCCGGTGCTTGGCGATAACGGCAAGCTGTATGCCATTTACGATGAAGCCTATGTTGCGGCAATGCGCGCATTCTGCCAAGGTGCGGACGTAATTACGCCGAATATGACAGAAGCGTGCCTGCTTGCCGGACTTCCGTTTTGCGGGAACCAGTACGCGCCCGACGCAATTGCAGAGTTGTTGCATCGTCTGCATGAAATCGGCGCAAAGCAGGTTTTGTTAACCGGCGTTCGGTTTGGCGATACCGAGATCGGTGTGGTTGGCAGTACGCAGGATGGCGCGACGCCGTTTCTTGTAAAATCCCGCTATTTGGACGTCCATTTGCACGGAACCGGAGATGTCCTCACTTCTTCCCTGTGCGCATATCTTGCCAAGGGACTGCCCTTTCCAGAAGCAGCAAAGGGTGCTATCCATTTCATTTCCGCTTGCATTGACCACACCGAGCAAGCTCTGCCGGAACATTGGTACGGCTTGCTATTTGAACCGTGTCTGCCGATGCTTGCCGATTTTAAATCCGCTCAAGCATAAAAAATATCTGCACCAAACGGTTTTATTTGAACAGGAGGAACAGTATGATAGAACGCATCCAGGATGCAGACTGGGCAATTCTGAATTGGATTCGTCGGCATTTGCGCTGTGGATTTTTGAATTTTCTCATGCCCAAGATCACCTGGCTTGGCAATCTCGGCTTGGTGTGGCTTGCGATCGCGGGAATGATGATTTTTCGCGGTACTTTCCGCAACGGCGGCATTCTGGTAATCGTCGGGCTTTGCATCGGTGTG
>ERZ808278.224-NODE-224-length-44757-cov-13.676838_pt1 | contig 44757 bp, 57 predicted proteins | sample MGYA00521239_ERZ808278 | MGnify/ENA primary metagenome ERZ808278 (study PRJEB31516, sample SAMN03275600) | gut metagenome | biome: mammalia-associated habitat; material: feces | host: Papio cynocephalus | place: Kenya | collected 2012-07-17 ... | reverse complement strand
ATGACTAGCTCTGCGTTTCCTTCGTGAGGGTTCTGCTTTAACACTGCATCCCTTACCATTTCAACCGGTTCACCGCACAATGGGCATCTATTATTGACTATCAATCGTCGTGCCATCTCACATCACCTCCAATTTAATGTTTGTCAATTCGTAATTCCATGCGGTTCCCCAGTGACATACTGCCCAAATATAAACTCCAAGATTGTCGTTATAGAAGACTAGCTCATCTGTATACTCCTTCAGAATCTCGTAACCACATCGAGAAATAATGAAGTCTTGCATAACCATCTTGTCGAAGTCTCCAGCGACAATCTCCCAATCTCCTAAAGTTGCTTCGCGAATAGTATTGTTCAGAATATAATCCTCTACCATTTGAGCCAGAGTTCTGTAGTCCAAATATCCTCGTTCCTTCGCGTGATCCGATACCTCAAACCCAAATACTTTTCCGTCATACATTCTGATACTCTTTTCCATGTTGTTCCCTCCCAGGGATAAAATTGAAGAGACGAAGGTCTAGATACAGATCTAGAATTGCCAAAGACCCCGCGGTCTTTTCTTCCTCTCTCATATAACAACGTGTTATTTTCGCGAAATGTGAGAGCGAAGCGATGGCATCATGCAAAACGAAGAGCGCATGTTTAATTAACGTGAATGGGGCCCAGCCGAAGCCAGACCCCACTCTTTGAAAACGTAGCTACATCTTCAATTGTTATACCGCCTGAATGGCGTAATACTGTACTTGAGCAGTATTAATCTTGGTGCTGACACTGTTGATCGCTGCGACATGACCACCGTCCAGCATAACCGCATACTCGAGATTGAGCTTCTTCGCAAACGCATTAACCTGCTGAGCAGTCATGCTCTTGCAATAGCAGAGATAGATCATGCCATTCTTAACACCAATCATAGTGTGATTAGTGAGTCGGAGGACATCGCTATAGGCTCCGGTGAAGCCCTCAACAGTAGGATTATAACTGTCCAGGAGACCCAGACCACCAACTGCCCATTCGATTCCGGAAGGAAGCTCGTCCGCAGACAGACACCGCTTCAAGCCATGTTTGCCATTCTTAAGTCCATACAGGACACTTTCCGGCTTCTTCATCCAGGCATGACATGCGCTTCCGCACACGACCTTGCCGTCGTTCACGAGAATAGAGCACGGCTTCTTCTCGTAACTAAACGAACCGGAAATGCTGTTTTTATAGCCTTTACAGCCGGCTTTCGGATTGAACGCCAGAATATCTTTACAAATGATACTTGGCTGCTCATAGAGACTTACCGCCAAAGGAAAGCAATTTGCTCCGACTTTGACCGCAATATCAACCAGCGTAACCGGACCGATACTGTTGTCGGCTTGTGCTCCAACAGCCGTCTGAATCGCTTTGACAAGGCGCTTTTCTTCAGCCGTAGCGCCAGATACGTAATTCATTGTGTCACCTCATTTAGAACTCATAGACCGCCCTAAGGACCACATCATTACGGTCACCCTGACCGTTGACCACATTACCTACGATTTTATTGTCGTAGATAGTGAGGGTCTTTGTGATGCGCTTCTCAGCAGAAGTGTCAGTGGCGCTGCCGTAGAACCGAGGAACATCACACAGGAAGTTCTTGCCATTCCACACATCACCGTCATACCGGCATTTCGGAATCATGGTGGTGGCGATATCGGCATCGTTGGCAGTGCCAGTGTCCGGGTCATAGTCGCACCACAACAGCATCCAGCCGTTTCTGCACTCAGAGAGTTTCTTGCTGGGCGTAATGGTATGGTTTGCATTGGGGTAGAGCTTACCACTCCAGAGAACAGGAGAACCAACGTTGTAAATGGCTCGCCAGCCCCTCCAGCCGGTATTATCCCTATAGTTGGTGTAAACACTGCCAGAACTACCGAATGCGATAACCCAAATGTTAGTCGCAGAGGTCTTATGGATCAGCATACGCCATGCTTCAACGGTCTTGGGGTTGTTTGTCACTCCTGACTGAGAATATGCGGTATGCATTCCGATGGGCATCTCAGCGATCTTAGCGAGGAGATCCGGATTGGCCGACGAGCTGAAGGTATACTCCACATCACCGTCATCAGCCACCATCTGGAGTGCCTTAGCGATATATGCCGAGTTGTGGTTATGGTTCGACGCTGCGTAGCCCGTGTGAGTGTGGGACTTTGCAGCATAGTCGGAATCATGCTTATGGTTAGCTGCTGCGTAACCGGTATGGGTATGGTCGGAGTCTGCTTTACCTGTTTCCAGGGCCTGAATATCTGCTTCGATCGCATCGAGATCGTTCGTGAGAAACTGAGATCTATTATTGCCTCTGAACACTTCGTTAGTGGACAATACCGGATTAAAAGCAATGTCAGACATAAGAATCCTCCTTTAAATTAAGCCCAAGAGTCGAATGAGTCTTTGATATAAGTAGCGATACCACTCGACGCCACGGCTACAAATTTGCCATCCCCATAACAGACGGAGTACCAGTTGACAGAAGCGGGTAACGTACTCTGAGTCCAGTTAACGCCGTCGGTGGAGTAAGCGGCGACGTTATTAGCGACAGTAACAGTTACAAATTTGCCATTACCATAACAGACGGAGGACCAGTGGTCCCTCCTTGGTAACGTGCATTGAGTCCAGTTAACGCCGTCGGTGGAGTAAGCGGCGATATTACTATCGCTAGACACGGCTACAAATTTGCCATTACCATAACAGACGGAACTCAACCTCCATGTTCCAGGCAACGTACTCTGAGTCCAGTTAACGCCGTCGGTGGAGTAAGCGGCAATAGAGCTGTTATAAACCACCGCTACAAATTTACCATTACCATAACAGACAGAGGTCCAGGATGCGCTAATCGGCATTCTTGCACTAGTCCACGTGATACCGTCGGTGGAATATGCTGGCAGCATCGTACCACTAGCCACCGCTACAAATTTACCGTTGCCGTAACAGACGGAACTCCAGTTTCGTGTTCCAGGCAACGTACTCTGAGTCCAGTTGATACCATCAGTGGAATAAGCGGCAATAGAGCTGTCATAAGCCACCGCTACAAATTTACCATTACCATAACAGACGGAATACCATCTCTCGCTAGCTGGCAACGTACTCTGAGTCCAGTTGATACCATCGGTAGAATAAGCGGCGATATTGCTGTTATATTCAGACACAGCTACAAATTTGCCATTACCATAACAGACGGATTGCCAGGATGCAGTAGGTAACGTAGTACTCTGCACCCACCCCGGTTTCGCTACTCCCGTGGAAATAGCGGCGATCTTACTGGCGAATTCGGACGCTTTGATAGTGCCGGTCAGGCCGGTCTTAGCACGGATCGCATCGGCGATACCCTTCAAATAAGTCTCTTGTGTACTCATCAGTAGCTCGCCTCCCACGTATTCTGAATAGCGGACTGGATGGCGGAGTCGATAGCCGCCGCAACGACCTTATTCTGTACAGGGTTTTCGGACGTGCTGGACATGGCGGTGTCGACGTCGGACACCAGGACATATGCTTCACGCTCATATAGTACGCCTGCATCTCCGTCTTCTTCCACTACCTTTATTGTAACAGTTCCGCCAGCAACGACAGGGCTCATAAAATATGCGTACCCGATTAAGTAGCCGTTGGAGGTGTATGCCATGCACGAAAAAAGAGGGAGCACCACCGCCACACCATCGCCATTAAAAAAACAGCAGCAATGTCTACCAGCATCGTAAGCCGCTTTGATTTCAGTGAGGGTCTTATCGGCTGTATAACTACCGCCATCTGCAATCACCGTCACGATAAACGGTTTGGTCGCCGCGATAGCTTCGTCCAACCCATCCACATTGTCCGTATTGGTGATCGGATACATGATCGTAGTGTTGCCGGCCGCGTCTTTGTATTTCATAAGGCCGGACTTTTCAACAACTGCCATAATTTAACCTCCTTTAATAAAATTAAGAGGGCCCCCACGGATGAGGACCCTCTATAAGGTTTATGACGTTACCGATTACGCCTGGAGGTGGACCCAGAGGTCGCCCTCAGCCAGACCAGCAGGCTCAGTAGCGCTGTAGTAGATCTTGGACTTGGCGTTGGCGATCTCCTTCGCTTCGTCAATACCACCCTGGAGAGCAGTCTTGTCGGCCGCCTTCAGGTAGTCATCCTCGATCGCCTTCACGCGGGCATCGTTGGAAGTCTTGTAGTTGTCAAGAGCGACCTTGACATCAGCAGCAGACTCGCCGCCGGTAGCAGTGGCCAGAGCATCCGCGATCGCCTTGTTGATCTCGGTGGCGGTCATGGAGTCAGTGATGCCGTATTCGGCCAGAGTGGTGCCCTTGTTCGCCTTGTTGCCGATGGCGTCATTCAGAGTCTGCATGGCCGTCTTATCAGAGGCGATGTAGTCGGCGATCTCCTTCAGCGTGTCGTAGGTCTCGGGAGCATCATCGATCAGGTTGCTGATAGCAGTGCTGATGGCGGTGTTCATTGCCTCAGTGGTGGGACGAGCAGACAGAGCGTCCTCAAGACCCGTCACGTCAGCCTGAGCATGAGTGTGGGTGGCAGCAGCCTTACCAGCCAGACCATCGGTCAGCTCAGTCTTGGTGGCCTTCAGGCCGAGGTCGGTGATAATAGACGCAAGTTTGGTAGCAAGGGTGGTGCCCTCGTCGTCAACGACGACGTTCGCCGCGCCGGTCTTCACCATAATCTCATAGATAACGCCTTCGATCTTGGTCTTCAGGATAGCATTCTTAGCAGTAGACATAGTTGTAAATCTCCTTCATTTTTTTAAATTTGTTTTTGTTTTGGGATTGTGGGTTTGCTTGAAAAATCGCTAATGTTTCTTCGGTGGACTCACCTCCCACCATTTAGAGTTAAATATCTTTATCCGCTACTTCTAACTTCTCGCAGAAGTATCGAACCAAAGAATAGGCCCAGAGGTCGGCTCAGTTTCGCCGATATACATGGTAGTGCCGCCACCAGTTCCGTCAACGCCGTTCATAACGTCAAACGATTTGGAACCGTCCTTATCCGTAATTGTGACGCGATGGCCGTTCGTAATATCAGCAATTACAACAGTCGGAGAGACACCATCTGTGCCATTAGCGCCGTCCTTACCATCTTTGCCATTCGTACCCGCAGCGCCAGCGGCTCCATCGACGCCATCCATAATATCAACCGTCTGACTACCGTTATAATCGGTAATAACGAGCTGATGTCCGCCATCGACCTCTCGTACGAGGATTCTCGGAGAATATCCATTCTCGCCAGTAGCTCCGGCAGGACCGGTCGCACCGTCCATGACGTCAAATGTCTTAGCGCCGTCTACGTCCGTAATCGTCACACGATGGCCACCAGTGATTTCCACGACGGAAACAGTGGGTGAAACGCCGTCCGAACCGGTCTCAGAGGTGTTGGTGCCGTCTTTGACGTCGAACGTCTTAGCACCGTCCTTATCCGTAATTGTGACGCGGTGACCGCCAGTAATGTTGGTGACAGTGACAGTCGGAGAAATGCCGTCCGTACCGTTCGTACCCGCAGCTCCATCCTGACCATCGACGCCATCCATGACATCAACAGTCTGACTACCGCTATAATCGGTAATAACGAGCTGATGACCACCTTCCACATCACGCACAAGAACTTTGGGCGAATATCCATCCTTACCGTCGGTTCCGTTGGCACCATTAGTGCCATTCAGGATTTTAACTGTCTGACTACCGCTATAGTCAGTGATGACAATCTCCTTGCCATCAGTTACCTCGCGGACAACAATCTTCGGAGAATATCCATTGGTACCATCCGTACCATCTTTACCATCGAGAATATCAACAGTTTGACTACCGTTATAGTCGGTGATAACGAGCTGTTTACCCCCTGTGATCTTCTTGACAATAACGCGAGGAGAATATCCTTTTACATTGACTGTAGCAGGATTGGTTTTGCCCTTATCGTTCGTCCAGGACAGGTTACCGTCTGCATCCACACTGGGCGTGAATGTAGCGCCATCGAGTTCGCCGGAATCACGAGCATCGAGAAGGATCTGCTTTACGGCGTTAACCTCATCTTCCCACTGAGTGATAATATCTGGATATGTGTCAAAATAGTCACTGCCGAGTTCCAAACCCTCAGAAATATACATTTCATTATTGAGTTCGGAGTTCCAGTGGTTAACCTCGTAACCCTCAGAGTCGCCTTTCTTGATACAGACAAGGAATTTGAGCTCACCCATGACTTCCGAAACATTGCGAGAGATCTTCCAATTGAAATGCATAATGGACGAGTCGATGGCGTCGACAGTAATATCAGTTGCTTTATAGCAGCCAACGTACTTATCCTTACGCATGTAATTGATGTAAATGCTGAGCTCGGACATATCCAGACCGTCCCAGTAGCGAGGACAATCAAATGTTACAGTCTCGACATCATGGTCAAACTGAACTGCAATTCGACGCAGTTCTTCCGGAACCGTAATGAAACGATCCTCACCGACCACGATATGAGGCTCTGTCTCGGGGTTTACCAACTGAAGGGAAATATCATCCGGAGATAAGCTGTTGAGTAATTCATCTGCTTTGCTCATGTTTTCCCTCCGTTCTGGTATACTACCGCGCGGTTGGTTTTGAGTTTTTGCTTGTAGTCCGGACTCTGCCCGATCACCTGGACTTTAAAGATCCTCTTCTCTAAAGCTTCGAACGGAATAACGCAAGTCTTTCCGTCAGCGAGCACCCTAGGCGGATACTCTCGGCCAAGAGGAGAATAGAATCCCGCAACCTTAGCCATGCCGTCCCATTCTTTCGAGAAAGAGAACTCGGCAATCAAATATCCTTTAGTGCCGGGGACAAGATCCGAGAAGTCACAAGTCGGGTCTTTCTTAATGATCTGATTTTCAACAATGAATCGTAAGGTTTTCATTCGAGTCACCTCACTTTCATTTAATCGATAATCTCGGCCCAAATACCGATTCCGCCTTCGGGAATTTCACCGCCACCGCCGGTTCCAATCTCTTTGCGAAGATCGTCGACGGCCTTTGCAACTTCCGCATCCGTTGCAAGGAAATCGGGGTCAAGACCCCGCGCTTCCCACTCATAGACCTGTTTGTTGATCTTGTAACCCGTCTGGCCAAATGCTTCGACGCATTCGTAACGGATGCCAGTGTCGCGATCTACATAGAACTGACCTACCGCACCAGGAGTATCTTTGGTCGGGGGACCATTACCTTTGATGTCAGAATATAACTGAATCATCTGTTTACCCTCCTTGTTAAATTGAAAATAGTTTGTAGCCCAAAATATAAGAGGAAGAGACAACGTGTTAACATCATCTCTTCCTCTCATAAAAGGGCATGTTTTAGTCGCGAATTTCTTCGAAGTGATAACCCATGTGCGTTTTGACCTTTCCGAGCAAACAAGCAGAAATTGCTGTTTTAAACCCGTTTATATGCTTGGCACAGTCAGTCAAACTATCAAACATTTCTCCGGTTTCAACAATTCTTACTCGTTTTCCGGGTTTGGAATACGGTGGAAGTTTATATGGAGTAAACAATCCCGTTCGTATTGCATGCTGGATATTCTCGCTCGAAGTGCTCCACTGTAAGTTGGACACAAAATTATTCCGTTTATCGCCATCTAAATGGTTAACTTCCGGCTTGTTTAATGGGTTCGGTATAAATGCTTCGGCGACAAGACGGTGAACACTTCGATTTCGTTTGCACCCTTTGGCTCGAAGTCCAATGTATTGATAGTCATGAACACTCCATGGCTTCATCACATGTTTCGTTACACTATTTCTAACGCTTCCGAAATTGCTAACCTCATATCCAGAATAGTTTGCTATTGGCTCCCATTTTTCTTTTATGATCATCGTCATTCCCTCGGAAAGTTTCCATCGTCGCCAGCGAAGCGATCAACATCCTGAATCACACGAATGGACTGCAGATATGCAGATCTTCCGCGCTTTTCGTTTGGCGTACCTTCCTGGATGATCCAATCATAAGGACGAATATCTAGATCAACACCGATAATGTCGATGTTGTCCAGAAGACCGACGCTTTCCTCGTCCAGACGATTCTGAACGTTGCCGGTCTTGAGATAGACCATCGGACCCCTATCATTGAACTTCACCTTGACAGGCAGGAACATGAACGGAACGTCGCCATCCTCACGAGGCGGCTTGATCTTAACATTCCAGCCAAGGTTGGTCAGCTCATTCGCCATCTCTTCCTCCGGGATGACAACCGCAAAGTTGCGGTCGCCTTCTCGATTATATTTGTCGCCTCTACCGGCGAAGTTACGATAGATGATGCGTGCGTCATCGATCTGAAGGATGTCTCTCGGTGCGTAAGTGATTCTCATAGTTTTCAATCTCCTTTAAATATAAATGTTTGAAAAAGCTAAGAGCCCCAGTTTTTCCAGAGCTCTTAAAGCTTTTAGTAACAAACTACCTCGGTGTTGTCATCCATCACAGCGATTTTGTGCATATCGCATCTCTTGACCAGCTGCTTACAATTACAAATCGGGCAATCGAAATAATCCAAGGGGTTACTCGGGGGCCAACCTTTTTCTCGAAGATCGTTTTTGTTTTTTCGATCATCGAATTTCCAGTCATTCTCCAGTTTCTCCTCACTCGTCATTTCAAACTTACTCTTACATCTGCTGCATCTGAATCGATACAAAACCTGCACTCTTTTCTGTAATGTTTTCATAAACATCCTCCTTTATATAATTTTCTCATAAAGAAGAATGTTTTTCACGCGAGTTTTAACGCTTCATGAATGCGTCACCCTCATCGATTTGCGATAAGAAGTCAGAGTTGTCATGACCTTCCTTACACCCATCACGAGTCAGGTTAGGACATCCATGACAGGTGTCTTTTCCGCAAGCCATTCGCCACGGAAGTTCGTCCGGATTCTCACCTTTAGTCCACGGATACGCATCGGCGATAGGATCGTCAGACACGAACTGCTCAAAGTCGCCGTACTGAGAAATAGTAGCGACCGCATCGTCAACCAGCTTGTTGTAATACGAGCGATCAATGTCCTTCTCTTTGCCGAGCGTCTTGACCATCTCGGATTCGAGCCAACGATACCCCTTGGAGCCAGTTGCCGCCGAATACTTGACGTTACCTTCCTTGTCCTTGCCCTCACGAAGAAGCTCTGCTCCACCGTGACCAGACTGGATCGGACAGAACGAACCGACTTTACCGACGAATCGATAGTCGTGTTCGCCTTCGGGAAAACCCTCATTCGCATCCAAATATAAAGATGTGGCAACCGACATAGTCTCGCACATATCCTCGAACTCGATGCTCTCTTTAGAGAACAAAGTTTTGAATACGTACGGAACCGCAAACTGCTTGCCCGTAGCATCCCATTTACCGGCCTTCTTTTTCTGCTTAGTCGGTAAATATCCATAGGCGTTCTCAGCCCATTCAGTGCTGGCGTACTTGGCGATATAGACTGCGTCGTTCACCAGGCACATCTTTTCGTACGTAGCCTCGTGTTCGAACGTATAGCCATAGCTCTTCGCATAGTCCATCGCAAACTGAATGATCTCCGGAGTTGCGTTCGGAATCTTGATTGAATCGGTCTTGATGTGAGCAACCGTGAATCCACGCTCCTGAACCTCGTGTTTCAGATTGATCATGAACAAAGCGCCACGCTTAGCCACGATATTGTCCTTGTTACGAGGATCTCTGAATGGGTTGTCGAAACTCGCAGACGTCAAGCCATAGACCGAATTGATCGCAGTCTTCAGTGCATTCGCCAGATCGTCGGAGGTTGTCTCACCATTGATGACCTTTTGTACATACGGTTTGAGTTTGCCATCCAGCATCTCATTAACCGTATCCCAGTCCTCATGCTTGATGCTTACTCGACCCTCGACAATATCGCGGAATGCTCGAGTATATCTCGGACCAAACAGACACTCGGCAATTGCGCTGTGCGGATGCATAGACGCAATATCCAACAAAGCCACGTTCGTATGGATACCAGGCTCAGCATAGACATAACCGCCTTCGCCCACCTCTTCATCACGATAAATGGACTTACCTGCCTCGTACTTATACCCAGGAAAGAACGGCAGAGCACTGTATGAACCTTTCGTTCCGAACTTACTCTTGATCATATCCGGACAAGCTTCCAGCAAGAAGTTATACACTTCTGTATTCAGTGCCTGAACTGGCTCGGCCATATTGCGGTAGCAGAATTCATTCTGAGGCTTACGGTTATTGCCAAAAATGATCTTGGTGGTTAGCGTATTGGTCGTGTCATTGACCGTCATACCAGCCAAATCAGCCAGAATCTGACGAGCCGTCCAGTCTGCCTGGAGATGATCGAATAGCGCTTCCGTTGCAATAACGTCATTATCGCAATACTCGGCGACCTTAGTCCACAACTCCTCGGGAACAGGCTGATCCCACGGCAGACCGAGTTCTTGATGATGAATGCCCAATTCAATCTCCCATTTCTTCAAACTCTTCTTGTTTGCAGCAGAGGCAAAGTCGTAAATATCCGTATAGGACAGATTGTATGCCTCACCAAACAAGCCGTTGTTTCGTTCTCCCTTATTCGAATTGACAATTCGCTTAGACAACTCAAAGAGCTGCTCGTTCGTATACCCAATGAGGCAACCATAGATGATGTGGTTATCGTACCTACGATTGTTGAAGCCGATAAGTCTGTACTTGAGTAAACCCTCAATGTCCGACGGCGAAGGATTGACCATCCGTACGATCGGCTTACCCTTACCCTGGACCTTCCAGTTCACTAAGAACAGATTCGGGAAGACCTCAACGTCATAGAACGCAATTGGAGCCTCACTAACTTCTGTGTTTGAAGACGGTTCTTCGGATTTGAAGTGCATCTTATTGACGAGTTTCAGACAATAGTCGGATTGATTCGTACTGTTAGCAGCCAGAATATAAACCGAGTTCCTCATGTCCGAAACGTCATACTTCATCCCGCTGGTATACGCGTCCTCAAGAACTTTATAGATGAAGTCAACACTACATTTAGTATTGTCATGGATCTCTTTATTGAGATTTCGCTTAATCGTGGTCCTAAGAGCTTTTTCGTTCTTGAGACCTTCGAAATTGATCACTTTGTCTTCTCCTTTCAACGGGAGACCGGAACTGATCGACGCAATTGGCAAGTTGTTGCACTTAGTCAGTTTCCGTCTAAGCGAGCTATTACCGGTGAACACCTTGATCTCAATATGATCAGCGTAAACACGACTCAACTTGGACGGATCTCCCGTGTAAATATAATGCAAATGAATGCCCTGTTCGCTCTTACTTAACTCTGCGTATGTAGCCGGCCATTTACTAGCCTCTTCCACATTCTTTTCGAAGCATTTATTCCCATTTTCATCAGGAATGTCAAAATCGATAACAATGTGGTTTTCAGGAACCTTGACGTAGTGGACTTTGGATGTATCGATATCAGACAAGACTGTCGTTACGTTCTCCCACTTCTTTGTCGGGGTTTCCTTTGCGCTAGCATACTGTGCCGGACAGTTCGCACATTCTTGATCAAATATAGACTCTGTAGAATCAAATTCGATCAGCTTCGGCTTATGTATCACTTTCCTTTTCGGTTTACTCGTCTCGAACACGTCAGTACGGAAACCGCTGTAGATGTTACGAATCACCGTTCCGTCGACCTCAGTGTCGAAGTCGTGGAAATAGTTTTTGAGTTCTTCCTTAAACAGACGCTGAGAGAACGGATAAGGTACCTTAGCGTCTTCGCAGTACGTACGATACATCTCCCACGCTGCTTTCAGAGTCGTTCCATCGTCTTTCGCAAAAATATGATATGAGTCGATCATAAAGTTGTAGAAATCATTGGATGCACTCATCATCATTGTCGGAACGTAATCGTCATACCTACCAGGATCACTTAAATATACTTCCTTGCAGTAATTCGCAATCGCGCCCAGTTCGAAACTAATCTGCTGGGTAACGGTCTTGTACTCTTTTGTACTTAACTTGTTCCCCGAAGGAGTGACATCGATCAATCGTCTAAGCAGACCAGACTTTGCGTCCGTAATTTTAACCGGCTTGTTCGTGCCCATAAACAGGAAACACTTGAACCGGTTAGAATATGTCGACTTAAACTTCTCATTGATAGTCATCTCCTCGTGGGATACAAGACTGTTCAACCGTGTGTTGTCTTCGATCTTTGACAAATCGCCATCGTGCTGAATCGCTACAAGCGGGTTCGACTTGAACGCTTCCAAAGCAAAAGAGTTACTAGACGACCCCAATGCTTTCGCATCGAAGACCGAATAGTAACCCTCAAATAACTGTTGAATAATGTTCAAAATCGTGGACTTACCCGTACCTGCAGCGCCGTAAAGAACCATGAACTTCTGGATCGTTTTGGAATCGCCGGTGACGATAGACCCAATTGCCCATTCGATCTTACGTCGTTCTTCCTCCGTGTAGAGAGTGGAGATCAACTTCTTGAACGCCGGGCAATCCCCATCCTCAAGAGGATATGGCAAGCGTTTGCTCGCGTAATCCTTCTTGCTGGGTGGAGTATTGGCAAATATCAATTTCTCGTCAAGCATGTGGTAATTGTCTCGCAACTGGACTTGACAATACTTATGCCATTTGTCAACCATGCCGGAATCGGCGTCCCGCATGAATAATGCTCGTGGAGATCCGCCGTACTTCTCCTGATACTCCTTGACGTATCCATCCAACTCTTTGTCGATAAGATCGAGAGCATCTTGCTCATCTGTAGACCACATGCCGCGCTCTTCTATCCAAATGGCGTAGAAGTCGCCGCCGCGGATCATCAGATCGGTTGAACGCTTTATGATGAATTTAGGATAGATCTCAACGCCCCCGCTTTTGGTAGTGCGGGTAGAGATCGTCATAAAATCAATCACATCGTTCTTTCTCCTTTCGCCAAGACTACATAAATGTGTCTAAGAAATAACACATTTGATGCCAGATCTCCATTCTGCGCATATCACCCTTGTAGCCGCGAATTTTGAACAATCCGCCGCTTCCATCAGAGTCATACTTTCGATGAAGAAATTTATATAGGACGTCGGTGACATAACTTTTGTCATACCAGGTGTCCATCATATTGCCAAGTCCGAGATTCGCCACCATTCCCCAAAACCATTGCGCGGTTCGATCGCCATAAGCGGGATCGTCCATGTAATCCTCCTCGCAACGATTTGCCAATGCCACCATCATTTCAAGAACACTGCAGGGTCCGGCCAGACACTCTAAAATATAATCCACAGGTTCGTCAATTATATGACCTTTGGCAAATCGATAACGAAGATTAACACCGTCCTCAGCTCGGTTTTGATCGTTTCGAATGGTATAGGTAAACTCGGTATCATGCAGTTGCATTAACAGACGTCGGAAGGAAACGTCGTAATGATAACGTTCCCCCGACATCCAATTGTACAGCCACTGAAAATATGTGTTTTTTACCTCATTTCGACTCATTCATCCTCCGTAGGATGGGACTTGTTCTTGTAGAGGTCGGAGTAATTCCGCTGATCTGCGAGGATCTCGAAATCGGTCTGCAGACGCTCGTTCCGAACGAATACTGAATCGTCTTCGTACTCGCCAAAATGCTCCGCATAGTCCTCTCCAACCATACCGTCCACATCCTCAATCGGGTTGTCCTGCTCGTCTGTCAGGACCCCATCAGCATAATGTGTGAGGCTCACCTCTTCATAGTCGCATTCGCCGAATTCGTCGGGCTCGATAATATAGGGTTTGTCCATTTCATCCACCTCCTCTTCTTCCTTTTCAGGTTCAGGTGTTTCCTGCCTACGAGAATAGTCGGTATAACCGAGATCCTTCACCATAGCGGCATATTCCATGAGGTTGGGTTTTACGCTGGGCGAAACAGGGTTTGCAGCAGGATCGGGAGTTTGTTCTTCAGCCCTTTCATCCTGCTCTTCGACTCGACGAGCCAACCATTCTTTCATGGACTCGATCTCATCGTTTGCGATCTTCTCGTAATATTTCTTGGTGCTATACCAAGTGCAGAGAGAACCCGTCAGGATTCCCGCTGCAAAAATGAACATTTTAGTCGATGCTCTCATCGTCTTTCTCCTCATTTTTAATTGACATGACCGTCAAGGCGAGTCCTCCAAATAGCAATGATACGCTCAGGAGGACTCCACCTATGACATGTCGTTTCTTCTTATCGCCTGTTAGACGCATAAGAGATGACATTGCTTCTTCTAGTCGGTCCACTCGGTTTCATCCCCTTCTGTATGAGACAAAACCGCAATGCCGGTTACGAAACAAATACTAGCCATTGCTACGAACGTATAGCTGATACGTCTTAAATTAGCGTTCATGAGTCATCTCTCCTTTTCCAAGGATTGGATATGTCTTTGCGAAAATATAACTTCTCGCCGACTTTAAAACCGCGCAGCCAGTTCAAAGAATACCAGGCCTTAATGGTTTCAACTCCTACGCCAAGCTTGACAGCAGCCTCATTTTCGTCCATGAACCCAACGAAAAAGCCATCTTTAAGAACTACTTCGTCTTCAAGATTGTTTTGCATGATATAAATGATCAATTCTCTACCAGTCATTAGTAGTTCTCCTTTCAAATTACATAACGCCATGGATAATCGAACATATCCTGCATCGGATTGCCCGAACCATAGTCGTCAAGTCCGTTTCAAATCATGTCGAGAATATAACCGTCCACGTTGAAGTCAAGCACGACAACCTTCTCAATTCCGTTCACAAAGTCACGGTTCTTCGGTCTGCTGGTGTCGAAAATGCCGAAATCGACATAGTTATCGCCTTCGCAATTCTTTTCATCGTAGACCCAACCGACCTGGGCGCCAGCCTTCGTGCGTCTTGCGCCAAGCATGTCGTACACTTCGTTCAGGAACAGGTGACCTCTGGCCTTCAGACGCTCATTTGCCCAGTTCTGCTGCTGGATGAGGAAGTACTTAGAACGCTCCGGATCGGGGTCCCAACCCTCATTGCCATCATCGAACACAATTGCATACTGGCTGTAATTATTGGGGTCCATGACTTCGACGGTCTTCTTGGTAACGGTCTCCTTACCATTCTCATCAACGGTAGTTTCCTCGATCTCCTGGGCCTTGATGTTGTAACGAAGCTCGCGATCCATCTGCTTGCCGAAACGCTCGACAACACGGCCCCGATACTCCTTGAAGCTCTTATCAACCGCCGCATATGCAGCCGCCAGAGCAGCGTTACGCTTATTGAGAATGCGATTGGAACCGATCATGCAACCAAGGGATGCAATACCAAGGGTTACGGACGGGCCATAAAGCTTGACGAACTTCACCGCAGTCTGGGTATAGACGATTGCGAGGTCCTTCTTGCTATCTTCTTCGGAATACTTTTCGGTCATGGTAGGATCGGACGCAACCTGATGAATAGTATCGATCTTCTGCTTGGCGTCATCGACGATGTCCTCGACCTTGAGAGTCGCCTTGCATGCCATAACCGTGCTGGTCACAACGCCCACAGTGCCTGCCGCAAGCAGGATCTCAGGGCTGTACTTCTTGAGCTTAAGACCCGTTCTGTTGAACGTGCGGGTCAGAGTAGTCATGATTTCAGTCTTGTTAAAGTTCATTTTCAATTCTCCTTTATTATTTGATAGGAAGCGCCTTAGGCAGCTTCAGCATATAGCCATCACGAACTCGGATGGGTTCGGCATTGCGAATATTCGTCCAGCCGTACTTATTGTCTGTGTATTCACAGGACTTACCGATAAGATCGTACAGATCTGCAACAGAGACCACTCCGTAAGTGTCAATGAGCTCGTCCATACGACTCAGAACTTCCTCCGCTTCACCGCGGGTCTCCAGGACAATATCGTCATGGTTATAACCGGTTCTGGTTCGAGAATCTCTGAAACGATCGTCGTCTCTACGCGAATAATCACGGTAGGATACGTACGACGAATTTGTGCTGCTCCTACGGCCTCTCGATTCACCATACAGGATCATGTCGATACCGTCTCTGACAATATCAGAGATGGCCTTTTTAACAGCAGGAACGAGCACATCCATCACGATGTAGGACTTCACGTTCGCTGCATCCTCAGAGATGAATACGTCCGTAATCTTACTGATGCCACTCTTGGGCTTAGTTCGAACTTTACCATGGACGACCTTTTCTACTTTTTTCTTCTCGACCAGTCCTTCGGTTTGACCCTCTCTGAACTTATGAGAATTGGGCTTGTATTCTTCGTTCACTACAAATAACCTCCTCTTTAAAATAAAAAGGAGAGTACCATATTTCAGATACTCTCCCTTTGGGTAATCTCATTCTTCTCCACCCGTGGCGTACTCGTGATAGTCGATCTCGATCGTGTCATCGTCAGTCTCCTCGTTGGAGTCCTCGGTCTCCGCCGAAGAATTCTTACCCAGCGTATAAGCCAGTCCGAGACCGACAATACCGACTGCACCTACTGCAATCTTCTTGCCGTTTCTCTTGACCCAGCCTTTCGCTTTGGTCAGAAATCCTTCTTTGGTCTCCGTGGTTTCTTCAACCGTCTCAACCTCTTCGATAACCTCGTTCTTAATTTCCTTATTCATGATAGTTCTCCTTTCAGATAGTTAAAAATTAGGTTTTTACCTCATAAAGCAGTGTGTTTTTTTCGCGAATTACGAAAACTTATAGTAATCATACCTAGGCGCAACTAAGTAATCCAAGACCACGCTTGGTTCTCCGTTGTCATTCAACTGAGAACTAAAGTTGATATCGATCAATTGGTCGGTATTCCAACCGAGGTCGTCACCGACACTTGTGTGATCCAGTCCGAGTTCATCATAGAACTCATTCAACGAAACGTACCCGGAGATGTCGTGAAGCATCTGCTTGTTAAGTTCGTTCTCAGCTCGCTTAATTGTTTCGATGCTGCACATGAAATATCGTCCAGAGATCGGATCGAAACAGAGCGTTTTGCCATTGCCGGTGACAATGACTTCGTTCTTGCTTACTGGGTTCCTCTTGACTCGTTCTTCTGCAACCTTATCTCGAACTGTACGCTCTTTCTTTTCGCCGATCGTTTCGATGACCTTTTCGCGATATTCGGACAAAGCTGTCTCAGAAAGTTTATACGCGGTAGCAAGAGCTGCATTACGCTTCGCATTGACCGAGCTTGCTCCGATCAGACAGGTTGACGATACGATGCAGGTCACCATCGCTGGAATGTACGGCTTCCAAGCTGCTCTCACGACTTCCAGAGGAGACAGTTCGTCAACCCATTCTTCTTTCTTTTTCTCCTCGATCAACTCGAGAGCCTTCGGAGTTGCTTTCACTGCCAGAACAGTAGTCGTGATCATGCCGGCAATCCCAAGGCCCGTTAGAATCTCCGGACTTCGTTTTGATGCGAACTTGCGAACGTCTTTTGTGATAGTTGCTAAATTTGTTTTGCCCATGAGCTTCTCCTTTCAAATAAAAATAAGAAGGGCCCGTAAGCCCTCTTATTTGTTTTCGATATACTCCTTGAATAGTTTTTCTGTCGTTTCGACGGTAGTCTGCTTAGCTTCTTTTGTGCTAACCACCGTGCCAATGGCACCAGCGATTAACGGCAATACTGCTGAAGTAATCTTACCGACCTTTAACCAGTTAATATTCATAGTTTCATCTCCTTTCCATAACAGACTCTGTAAGTTTCGCGACTTAATAGTCTTCAAAACCAGGAATTGGTTCTTGTGCAAACGTGATGATATAACCTTCTAAACCATCATCCAGCATGAACTTCTCGTGATGAAAGTCGAGCCATTGTTCCCAATACATTTCGTACAGACCATTTGCAGACCAACCCAAATGATCGCCATACTCGGTTGGGTCTAGCCCAAGCGCATGGTAGAAGTCATTTAAATATGCTCCGCCCCAACCAGAGATTTTCTTGTTGATCTCGTATTCAGCTTTCAGAACATCCGTAGTTGTAGACTCGAAGTATCGTCCAGAGAACTCATCGTAGAAAAGCACTTTATCATTATCTGTCGGTTTATCGTCACCTGTGTACTTATCTTTTGCAATTTCTTCTCTAACGCGAGAATCTACCTCTTCCCCATACAAATCAACAACCTTGGTTTTGTATTCTTTATATGAGCTGTCTAATAATGCATAGGCACTCATTAAGGCTGCTTGCTGGCGTTGGTTTAGAATGTTCGCGCCAAATATACAAGCGATTGTAGATACGCCGACTATTGCCGCTGGGACGTATGCTGGCCCAGCAACCATAACACTCTCGAATGTGGTGAGATCGTCACCCTTTTCTTCCCTCGCATCGTGCAGGAGCAGCATTGCTTTGGGCGTTGCTTTAACTGCCATTACAGAAGTAACAATTACGCCAGCACCCCCGACACAAGTTAAAATTGTTGAACCGTTCTTCTTGACAAACATTTTTGAAGCATTCAATAGTTTGTTCATTCTTCTCTCACCCTTCGTGGTTTAGTGGAAAACAAAAGAAACAGTGTTGGATTCGAACCAACCTATCCCGATGCGATCTGTCTCTCATAATACAACTTGCATTTCTCGCGAAAATAAAAGAGAGAAGTCCCTGTTGGAACCTCCTCTTTGAAAACTCATTTGTTTTCTTCAAACTTGTCGAGCATGTTTTTAGTCATTTCTGTAGTCTTGTCGGCATACCATTGACCGCAAGCCATAATCATAATTGTCAAGCTTACGCCAATCAATACCACAAAGATACATACAATTGCTACTAAAGCGTTCAACATTTTGAACTCCTCCTTAAATTTTGTTTTCATAAAGGAGGGTGTTTCTGACGCGAAAAGAGAAAGGGCCCTGATGCGGGCCCATCTCTTTACTTTTTCTTTTTTCGTCCAAAAAGGCATTTGATGATCAAACCAATGAAAATCAAACACACGATTATGTCACCAAAGACAACGATGAATGCTGCGCCTCCTGCTGCTAGCATAAAGACACCCACCACCATTGCAATAGTAAACATAACTGCTAAGATTGCAAATAAGATCATTCTTACGCCTCCTTTCCATTAAAGAAAATGTGGAATTCGCGAACCTCAAATATCGCGTCTGTCAAAGGTTGTCTCCCAACGCTCCTTTTGCAGCGGTTTGATCTTTAGTGCCCACATTATTTGACGTATAGTAACGGTCGGATAGAGTCCGTCCGTACCCGTACCAGAACGTTCATCGAAATACCTCTTGAAACCAGGGTGTAAATATAACGCATCAGTTAGCCAAGGGTCTATTTCACCCCACCAGGTCTTTTTTGTGGTCTTATCATAACGTTGTTGTATAATAGCAAGTCCTTTATTGTCCATTTTGAACAGTGTACAAGTGTTATAGACTGGGTGATTGCAAGCATGTGTAGAGCCGTACATAGATAAGTATACGGACGGCTTTTCGTAGTGGTATCGCATATGACCTCCGTAAAAAGAGGAGGGCTTGTTAAGCCCCCTTCTTCTTGCCCTTATTTCTGAGATAGTCTTTGAAATCGTCCATTTTTTCCTCCAGAACCTCGTCCCACAACCATGAGCCAGCCATCCAGCCCACCGCGCATGCGGCCATAGATCCTAAATACTTAATAACGTCTTTCATAATAAATTCCTCCTTTAATAAGTTTCCATAAAGGGGTATGTTTTTCGCGCGAATAAAAGGAAGAGGCTATGTTTCAATAACCTCAACCTTGTAACGTTTGCTTACTTTACTCTGAAAATATACTTGTCAATGATCTTTCGACCTGTCTGAGAGGTGATCGATCCTCGCTCTTCGTAGATAAACATCGCCGCGCCTCCTACGACCGCGATAACAGACGGAAGTACAGTGCTTAATACGTTAATACGGTTCTTTGTCTTCCTATCCTTCTTGTCCTCTTCAAACTTCAGATTCTCAAGCTCGAGCTTTTGACGCTCAAGTTCGAGTTTCTCGTCCTCGGAGTCCATTTTGGACATTTCGATCAAACGATCCGTAAGCTGCATTACGCCACTGACTCCAGTTTTGTATTTCTCGCTTCCGAATTCTGCCTTGTTCAGCTCATCGAGCTCAAGCAGGACCTCTTCTCTCAAATTAGATTCAACACTCATTTCAAAGTTCTCCTTTCAAATTTTTGTGAACTAACGTTCCATAATAGAAGCTGTTAATTTTGCGAAAGATCGGCATGATGGTCGACTTTAACGTAGAGACGATTTTTCCTATCGATTTGATCCAGGTTGTCGACTTCCAAACGATAGATGTCTTTCTCCGGGTTAGAGTGGTCGATTCGCAGTGTTCCATGCCCCATGGTTAGATGCTGCCACAGGGCATAGATAATCGACCCAACAATTACGCCAATAGTAAAATAAAGCATGTAGTTTCTCCTTTCTTAAAATGATTTTTCAAAATTTCCATCCGGGGATTTTTCGCCGTTCAAAGATAGCATTTCTCTCGGTAACCCACGTACGGAAAATATGAACGAATTAATCTAGAATAGAAACTTTTAATCTAGGTTAAAAATGAAAAGGAAAAGGCCGTAATGGCCTTAACCTTTCTTGTCGAGTTTTGCCAAGATCATATCCAGTTTTTTGTTCTGTTCATCCAAAGTATTTGCATACTCCTCCATGAGTTCGCTGGCGTCGTCGATTGCCCAAAGAGCAAGCTGCATAGCCTTCAGTGAATTCGAATCCATGTTCTTAATCGTGTTTTCGTCACACATCATACTAACAGCCATCTTCTTAAGCTCACCGAGCCTGCCAATGACCTCTTTTGTAATAGTCTTCATACTCATAATTGAATCTCCTTTCAAAATTAAATATGTGTTTGGTTTCTCTCCATAAATGAGCATGTTTTTTACGCGAACACAAAAAGAGAAGCCCTTGTTAGAGCTCCTCCTCTTTTAATAAATCCATTCTTTCTTGCTAAAGAACATTGGTACTGCAAACAAACTCAGTACGAGCAATGATGTTGCGTCATTGGACATCGCTGTTCCCAGCACGCCAATGCCTAACAATATAGTTGCGTAAATTTTGTTTTTAATCATACCATCGTCTCCTTTCATAAAGGAGGTTGTAAATTTCGCGACTGTCTTTGACTTGCTAAATATAAAGAATACTCGATCTCGACAATTCCGTCCGTAAACATCTGTAGCGTCTCTTTTACATCCTGTATGGACTCCACCAGACATAACAAATCGTGATCTTCGGCATCAGCGTTTAAATTATGAATATCATCCGCTAGCAGATTCATTAAACCTTTCAACTTTCTAGCTCTAGTTCTAAGCTCTACTCTTGAATTCATCGTTATCGTCTCCTTAGTCTCTAGCGTTATCGAGCAGCCAAAAGAATTTTCTGTATCGATCATAATACATGTCTCGGCTGCATGGGATATCCATCTTGGTTCTTAAATATGTGTATGATAAGCCTTCAGTAACGGCTTTTAAAATGTAGTTATGTAAATCTTTATCTGCTTCTCCTGCAATTCGCTCGATCAGCTTAATTCGTTCCATATAATATATTTTGCGCATAGCTTGTTTTGCGGTTGGGTCTCCGTACGAACTACCTCTTGACGGGTCCTCATTAATAGACGAAGAAATAGATGGATGAGATCGGTATGCCCTTTTCCACTCTGGGTATTGAAGACAGAAATGTTTTAGCTCGTAGTGGCGATGTCTATCAATCCAGTATTTGTTCTTTCGAGAAATCTCAGGACGAATAATCGTACTCATCGTTTAGTCACTCCTCTCTTATACTTATGAGAGTCTTTAATGAGCTTAATGGTGGCTTTTCTAAGTCGTTCTTTGTTCACTTCGCCATACACATATATGGTGGCATTTTTAAATCTGTACGTTTTCATATGTAAACACCTCTAAGATAGGAAAATATCGATTGCTTCTGTGTTCGTTAACGATAGCGCCTCTTTTAATTTCATCGCATCGCCGATCGTAATGGAGCCGTACTCAAACAGTATCTCCCCCAAAAGCGAAATATCAACTCCACTCTTTTTAGATACGGCATCAATGCTGAGGCCTTTCTCGTGGATCTTTTTGTATAATTTGTTTGCATCCAATGCACACACCTCTTTCTAGTTGCGTTTCATGCAACAAATAAAAGATAACACCATTCCAATTTTTCTGTCAATAGGTTTTTTGTGCGTAAAATGCAACAATTTTAATCTAGATTTGCATTTTCTTTGCATATGTGCAAATATTAATATATGATGTTTGTTAGAAAGGAGATTTGATAATGTCAATAGGACAACGAATAAAACTTTTACGAAAGAAGCGAGGTATGTCACTTGACGAACTTGCAGCTAAGCTAGGTAAGAATAGGACGACGGTGTATCGATACGAAAATGGAGACATAGAGAATTTGCCATTAGGTATCCTCAATCCGCTGGCGGATGCCCTCGATACAACACCTGGGTATTTGATGGGGTGGGGATATAAGGAGATGCTATCTACAAAAATATCAGACGGAGAGAATGATTCTATTTACTCTTCTATGAATCCGTCATATGTAAAGCACGTTGAAATGTGGAATAAGATGTTCGGAATGGACCCGTTTACGGACGAAGAACATGAGAAACTAATGGAATATGGTAAGTTCTTAATTTCTATGAGAGGAAAATAAAAGTGTTTTCCGAAAGGAGGTGATGCCAACTTAACCCCCTGGCAGTACATCATAGAAAGGAAGAACAAAATGTATAAAGAATACCCAACGTTTTATTATTACGAAACCAAAGAATATGGAAGAAAGTCACGTACTGACGATGTTCTTTTGTCAGTAGAAGAAGTTTTAGAGAAGCATAGTAAGATAATCGAAGAATATGCGATCAAATACCTTGGTGGTCCAATACCTCCAGAGAACAAATATATGGAAGTAGGTAGTGGTGAGTCGCTTAAAGAACGTCCGGAGATAACCCGTTTACTCAAGGATATAGAGGACCCTGCCGTCAAGGCAATAATCGTGGTAGATGTGCAACGTTTAAGTCGTGGTGATCTCGAGGATGCCGGTAGACTTATAAGGTTGCTTCGATATACGAATACGTACGTAATCACGCCTATGAAAATATATGACTTACGTGACGAGTACGATAGAGACGCATTCGAACGGGAGCTAAAGCGAGGCAATGAATATCTCGAGTATTTCAAGAAGATTCAAGCCCGCGGAAGACTTGCTAGCGTTAAAGATGGTAATTATATCGGTTCAACTGCTCCTTATGGGTTCGATAGGATCGAGAAGTTTGACGGTAAGAAATCATACCATACTCTAATCGAGCGTAAAGACCAAGCTGATGTCGTTCGTATGATCTTTAACTGGTATTGTGAAGAAGACATCGGCGTGACTGCTATTTGTAGAAGACTTGAAAATATAGGAGCCAAAACCAAGACTGGACACAAGACATGGAAACCGAGCATAATATTCACCATACTGGAAAATCATCACTACATTGGTTGTACACGGTGGAATTGGAGAAAGACCATAAAGATTATTGAAGATCAGGAGATTAAGAAGCTACGTCCGAAAGCAAAAGTGGACGAGTTCTTATTATTCGAAGGTAAACACGACGGAATCATCTCCGAAGAGCAATTCAACAAGGCTCGTGAGATAAGAGGTAAACGCCATCGAACTCGAAGAGACTTAACTCTCAAGAATCCGTTTAGTGGAATAATGTTCTGCAAGAAATGCGGTTCGAAAATTGGTTACAATACTTACACACGGAATGGGGTTGAATATGCTCCTCCAAAACTCGTATGTAATAATCAAGTTCATTGCAAGACGGGCTCCGTGAACTTTCAAGAAGTATTTGACTATGTACGTAAGGTCCTTAGAGACTGCATAGAGGACTTTGAAGTTCGGATAGAGAATGACCATGATGACTCTTCCAAGCTACATAGAGACCTCGTAGAACGCCTTGAGAGGCAACTTAAAGACCTAGAGAAGAAAGAGATCGAACAATGGGATGCTCAGTATGATCCTGACCCAAATAAACGACTTCCTCAGCATATCTTTGCCAAGTTAAACGAGAAAGTGCTAAAAGAAAAAGAGGAAGTTAATAAAGCGCTCGATAAAGCTAAAGACTCAATGCCGAAGCACGTAGATTATCGAGACGAATTGATAAAGACCACTGACGCTCTTAGAGTGTTAGAGGACGTCGAGCTAGATGCTAAAACGAAGAACCAATATTTGAAAACTGTGATTTCTAAGATGGTGTACGAACGAGATCCGAATGTACGGATATCAAAAGAGAATGCTGAAAAATATGGTTTTGAGATTTCAAAAGGTTTACACTACCACACTCCCCCTTATAAGATAACGATCGAGCTTAAGTGTGACTAATTTCGGGTACATTTAAGCCCGTACTCATAGGGATATACATGATACCGATGGCTTTATAACAATCCATTTTGAAGTAAAAAGAAGAGGCCCTGTCGTAATGACGGAGCCTCTTTACTTTTATAAACCAATATGCGCAAGAATGAACCCAAGAGCAGCGGCTGCAATAGCCCATACGGATTTGTCAATGAGGTCGTCCCAGCGCTTGCCTGATTTACCAGTCAACTCTTTGACGTCTGACTTGATCTCCTTGACGTCGCTTTCGACATTCTCCTCCCGGGTAGCCAACACCTTAACTGTCGTGACCAGATCATCAAGGTCGTCCTGACGCTTCTCCAGTTCATCAATTCGCTTTGTGTTTGACTTTGAACGGGCTTCCACCTCTGTCATTCGATGCTCGATGTTAATTTCCATTGGCAGACGCCTCCTTTGCATCATCATTCGCTTCCGGCGCGGTTAGCATAGCATAGGCATTGCGCAAATGCTGTTTTGCCACCGCCATGGTGTCAACGTCATTCTCCCTCACAAAAATTGTAGAGATCAGTCTGAATGCGGTGTCGAGTTCTTTTGCGATCTTATCGTTCATGTTAACCTCCTTTATACCATGTCCCGTCATAAAGCCACGGAATACATCGATACCATCCGCCATCATACAGCCAGACTTGATATCGGTACCAGCCATTATTATATAACCAGACATATCCGGTGGATTTTTCCTGCCATACAGCATACAGAGTGTGCGAAGCTCCCGGAGACGTGGTGGTGCCGTATAGCGTAATATTGCCACCTGCCGGATATATTGTGCCAGAACCATTAAGTTGCCAACCGAGGAACGTATAACCGTTTTTGACCGGAGTGGTATTTGGAATAGAAAACTTGACATACCCCGTCCCATCATCACTCGACCCGTACTGGGTGCTTGGTATGCCACTTCCGCCGTTTCCATTGTAAGAAAGTATGGCATAATACGTAACGGTTGGAGAACCACTTACTTCAAGACGTATCTGAATATCGCTTACCGAAGCTTGGTACCCAATGGTACAGGTAGTTAAATACTGATTGTATGTTGTGCCGTCTACGTTGATGATCCACTGGGCGACACTGACACCAGACTGCAGATTTGGGGTGATGCTTATTCCAGTAGTAAGACCAGATCGGTTAAAACAATAAGAACCAATTCCAGCAGGGATCGCTGTACCGAGCAGTGTTCCATTACTATCATATACCGTAAGCGAATTGATCCCAGCGCCAGTCGGCGCATACAGTCTAATACGATAACTCATATTAACTGCTCACCTTCTGGAAATACAGAGTGCCTTGAACCGCTACGCCGCTTGGTGCTGATGGGCCATACATGTAGGAACTCACAACTAGTGACCCACCACCAAGGGAGACAACATTAGCTCCGGTTAGACTGTCATGGCCGAGTGTGATGAACGGACCATAAGCAGAACTCAAAAAGACATTTCCGGCACTCTGAACCTTAATTCCGCCATTACCATAGGTAGTATTGATGCTTAGACCGACTCCAGTTGAGGTATATGTAATGTCAATTGAGCCAACAGTTCTTTGCATATAGTCCAACAAGCTAACTGATCCACCAAGTAGCTTACTGGCCATAATGGTGCCAGTCATAATCTTACTGCCGTCAATGTAGGTCGATCCGGCGTACGTCCATCCCGACACAGTGTCCTGTGCATTCTGAGCCGCACTGAGTGCCGACGAGGCATTGGCATTGGCGGTATTTGCCGTGCTCTGAGCGTTTCCGGCTGCAGTGTTGGCCGCATCTGCGGTGTCTTGTGCGTCGGTGATTTTACCCTGAGCGTCAGAGTCCAAATCACCAAAGGTTATCGCGCCAGTAAGGTTCAAACGATCGGCTTCAATCTTACCAGTCTTGATGCAAGCCCCATCAATTGTCGTGGTTCCGTTCTCAAGACCGTTTGTGATCTCCACCAAACCGTCTATTTTGACCCCAAGAGCATCGATTTGCATCTTAATCTTGTCGTCAACCTTAACGAGAATGGAATCCTCGGTCGTGACAACCTCAGCGCGGCCCATCGGAGGATCAGACAGGTTGCCAGTAATGGTAGCGGAGTGGTTCTTAAGGCTGACGGATACACGATCTCCAGTTTTGACGCTGGCAGCGCCATACTTGAAGTTCGTGATGTTACCTTCTTCGTCCTTCTCCGTGATAGTGGTGACCGGAGTCAATTGCTCTGACCCATCAAACCGCACACAAATGGATTCATCGCACTGAACGACTTCGCCATACAGTGTAGCTTCGTCTATTCGGCTTTTCTTCTGGTCGTTTGTGATCTTTGCAAACTGAGAGATCAATTCTGTTGATAAGCCCATTGGTTGTCACCTCCATAATCTAGTCGTGAACACGGCTTTCTCAGTAACCGGACATCCGGGCTCACACTTGATGGTTTGACTGATGACTTTTGCCTTGACATTCGCAATCCCGGCTCTCGTGTAATTCAGACGTACACAATCGCCAAGACGAACGGGGCAATACCCATGAGTATAGGACACAGTATACTCCAGGACGGACAACTCTCGAAGTAATTGATTCGCATAGTCCTTAACCTGACTTTCGGTCGGGTCACCGACAAGGTCGGGGTTATTGACTCGATGAATTATCTCTCTCCCTCGACTGATGGTCGACGTGACGCTGTTCGGGTCGTCGTTAACCGCCCTGACGAAATAGTACCCAGCACCATTTGAGTGGATGACCTCTACGACGTTCGGAATGCCATAGAGGTCTCTATCCACACTAATGTCAGGATACAGGATCGAACTGTTATCATCATCATAGGTCCAAACCGGCTGCAAAGAAGCAGTATCCTGGTAAGGAGCCAAGAGAATACGACCCATCTCGTCAAGGGCAAAGCTATACTTAGCATTTGCGATCAGGTCGGATAGGAATGTCAGCCAAGTATCATCGGTGCTCGCTGTGAAATCCATAGCGAGAGAGGTTCCGCATTCTGCTTTGACAACAGGAGCCCGAGCGCGCTCTCGAGCAAGACGATACGCAATGTCCATTACACATGAACCCTTGAGTATCGAATACCCGAGAGGCGGCGGACTTTCCTTCAACTCGATCAGAGGGGTGTAGGCATCAACCGAGATGTTCTGGAGTCGACCATTGAAACTCAGAGACGGGGTCTGAACAAGGAATGTACCCAGCGGATGCCTCTCTCGCAATCCATTTTGAATTGTTATGAGATAAATTCGAATGTATGCTTCCCCGACAGACTCGGTCATATCGATGGTGGCCGACCCAAGTGTTTCGGCCTCTGCATCTCGCTGAACAGTGCTCGATTTTACAGTGGTAATGAGTTTAATGTCTTTCCATGTCTTAGGATCAACGACATAATACTCAAAAGTTTGCTGCATTGAGGACAGCCAGTCCGCCATCTCACACCCCTCCTTCGACTCTCGAGATTTCAAGAGTTACCGGAATGATCGTATCCAGATGCTTCCGGTTGAACGACACCTTGATGTTCGCCCAGTACCCGCTACCGGAGGGTTCTCTCACATACACGTCCCCCATCCACTTAGACAAGCGACGCAATGTGTACAAAGTCTCAGTGTCCTTTTTGGGGATATCGACACTCCAGGTAGCAGTCTCTCCATGCTGAGTGCCGTAGTAACTGATCGGGTTCGACCGACCAATATACTCGACAAGTTCCACATCAGGTTGGTTAGAGCTGCTAATGTCGATGTTGTACGGAAGCTTAAGCATGGAACCAACCCAGGAAGGCTCCACGAGTTCTGCATCGTCTGCAGTCGCCTCAAACGTAGACCAATCTTCATCCCACTGAATGATGATGGCATTGCCACCAACAGGATAGCCGGGAACATCATAGTAGCTGATCGCACCCGTGGAAGTGGTCATTGCAACAATTCGATATCGAGCGAAGTCCAATGTCGGATGCGGGTCCGTCACAAAAATGTCCTTTGTATTCGGTATGTCCTTGATGATCTCGACAAACCCACCGTCATACTCTCTTCGGTAAACAGAGAGCAGAATACCCTCGATCGGAGTCCCATTCTCATCTTCGCAATAAGGACGAACTATGGCGGTCATGTCGGTGCTATTGATACCGATTTCAGCGTTGGGAGCATACTCGACGTCGGTCCAGGCAACCGTAAAGCTTGTAGAAGCTTCTGCCGTAAGGCCGGAGTTCATAGATACCACACAGGAAACAGAGTATCTGATGTTGTTTTCGAGATCCATGTCACTTGCCGAAAGAGTAATTGACAAGTTCGTATCGATATCGAAATGTTTAGAGTACACCGTTTCGCCCTTACCAACAATCTTCTTATTGCCGACATGATCGACGGTCTCATAGGACTCGTTGGCGGCGATGGTAACCTGATACCCGATGGGTTTCTGGGTCGTCGGACCAGCCGTCCCCGTGATCTTGAACGGGAAAGAGGTAAGTGTCTCAACCTCTACGCCAGCAGAATCGAGCATATGGATCTCCAGAGTCGGAGGTGCATAGATGTCAACCGTTCTCTGAACAGACCAATCGCCGTACTCATCGGTGATACCCCTCGTGCGAACTCGCCAAAGGATCTTAGTTCCTTCGGGGAACTTCGTCGTGTCTATCGGATATGCACTGACCTTATCCTTCTCGTCTTCCTCGGTCGAGTTTTTGATGGTCTTGACTTCCGTCTGACCGTCAATCGTTAACTCGAGTTCGGCATACGTCTGACTGGAACCATCTTCCGAGTTATGAACCCAGTACAGAGTAAGGTCGTCGCCAGTGATTGCGGTGGTCGTGGTAGACCAGGTCGTCGGCGCAGCAGGTTTTGTTCCGATGATGACCGACACCGGATTAGTCCAACCAGATTCACCATCGGAGTTAACGGCTCTTACCCTAAAGAAATATCTCTGACCAGACTCAAGGCCGGTCTTCTCATAGCGAGTTGCTGAGACGCCAGAGATTGTCTCGACCGCATTGGACTCGTCAAAGTATTCCTCTTTAGTTGCAAACTGGATGTCATAGGTCTTAGCCGTAGACACCCCAGACCATTCGAGGTATACAGAGGTCTCAGAAGTGGCTTTACAAACGGTGATTCCGCCAGGCGCTGCCGGAGCAGTTCCGGAGTTATCAGAGTAGTCAGACCACTCACTCTTCGAGTCGCCTCGGTAAGCATAACAGCGGACTTTGTATGTGCTGCCGGCATCGATGTTCCAAGTATGCGAGGCATGCCCGGAAGTGATCGGTACGTCAGCCTTAGCGAACACACTACCCGTATTATCTTTAATAACCTCGAAGTGTACATGAGTGGCGTTGATGTCTTCGATTCCATCAACACTGGCGGTTAGTTTATACCCGTCAATTGTGACCGTAGGGGTCAGAGGAGTCGATGGCGGATTGTTCTTAAAGTAATACGTTTTAATGGTAGACCATTCGGCAGTCCAATAGGACGTTTCGGTCTTGCCATCCGGCTTGTATGTTTTGGAGACTGGTTGCACATAGAACGACACCTTTTCGGCATTCGACGGTGCCGTCCAAGATGCGCGTTTAAAGGTTGTGGTGGATTCGCTGCCAACGAGACCAATCCCATCAGCAGCGGCATACCACCATCTAACCTTGTACTCTTTTGTGTTTGGCTTATCCCAAGTCCAAGATGCGATGACCGTCCGATCAGTGCTTGCCTGAATACCAAGATAATCAACCGTGGCACGATTGGTGGTATTGGTTCTCGCAGGAGTCGGAGAGCCATCGATCTTTAAGACTTGTCCGACGTAGATGTAGTTGACATTCGAGATGTTGTTGAGGCTTGCTAATTTCGATACGGTTGTGCCGTACTTCTTAGCAATAGCGGAGAGTGTATCTCCACGCTTTACTGTGTAAGTAGTTGCCATGATTTACACCCTCCTTTCAATTTTAGCCGCTCTAACCAGAGTCTTAATTGCTTCGGAAACCTCACTACCGTCGTCGTAGGTGATACCATCGATGGTATAAGACGGGCGACTAAGAGTATTAAGATCCTTGTGAAGCTTGTCAATTGCCGAGATGACATTGGAATTGTTTCCATTTTGACGTCTTTGCTCGACCGCAGATCCGATGGCACTAATGTTGGCTTTCAAACCGACAGAGCCATCGACATTAAACATTGTACCAAGCCCCTCGACTCCGGACTTGACATCGCTCAGGTCAAGAACAGGACGAATTACTGGATTGGCATCAATATCGCTGCTTAGCACATTCTGGATCTTAGTAACTGCTTCGCTCAGGCCCTTCTTGGCGGAATCCGCCATTCCGGAGCCAACATCATAGGCATTTGACGTGTAATCTTTAATCGAGTTTATAAAACCCTGGCCAAAGTATCCACCGATTTTGGCAGTTTCCTTAGACGGTGATGCAATGCCCAGCGCTTCTTCGGCAGCCTTGAGGGCTGCTGTAGCCATAGCGACTGCTGCCGCCTTAGCTTCAAAAGCGCTTGCGTCGATACCATCAGAAAAACCTTCTGCCAGATAAACGCCAGCATCGTAGAAACCACCATGTTTAAGGCGGATAGAGGAAATGGCACCGTCGCAAATCAGCTTGACTGTCGTTGTAAGATTTGCTTTGCCGGCGGTCATGCCAGAGACCAGTGCAGCGATTAACTCTCTACCAACGGTCGTGATTGCATTCTTTCCGGAAGAAAATGTCGTCTGGATCGATACGACCAACTCTCTTACGTAAGCGGTTATATTACCCTGGGTAGACTTCATCCCAGTCAAAGCAGATGTAAACAGACCCGCGGCGGCAGCCTGAATCTGACCAGAACCAGACTTAAAGCTGCTAGCAATATCCGCGACGGTAATGGTACCAAGTTCGGTCACAGCGTTCTTGTATGCGCTAACTCCACTTGCGTCCATACCGGAAAGACTTACGATGAAATCCCTGAGACTTCTGGCTGCAACAATCGAACTAAGAATATTGCTCGAATCGAGCGTCGACGCGACAAGAGAATATGCGGCAAGCTTTGCCCCAAGCGGAGCGATGTTGAAATTGTTAACCCCGGAAAGATCCGAAGAGCTAAGACTGGTGATGAACGACACGATGTGGCGAGCCATCGCGATGGACGTGGCAATAGCCAGAGTATCGAGGGAAACCACCTTGTCTGAATACGATTTCAACGAGCTAGCTACATCGTCAAGCGGTGAAAGATCAACATCAGGAATGGCATCCTTGAGATCTTTGATCTTAGACAGAGACGCAATTGCAGAATCGACATTGGTCATACTCGAAGAGAACGACGCCATGCCTTCGCCGAATGTCTGTAACTCTTTACCGAGATCAGCAAGAGAGTTTCCTCCACTAAGAAAATCACCGATGGCATCGATAATGTTCGCTCCGGTCAACTTCAGGATCGCAGCGGATAATTTGCCGATCTTATCCGAAATATCGTCCGGAATGTTCTGAACGCCGTCAACAAAGGGCTGGACGTTGGTCATGAAATCAGCTAGGTCAGAACCAACCTTCGGCATACCTGCGATGACGTCCATTGCCAATTTGGCAAGACCAGCAACAACCAAACCAAGAGCGCCGATGAAGAGTAGCAGAATGCCAAGACCAATAATCGCAGGACCAGCCAGCGTTCCGATAAGAGCTGCCGCCAAGCAAACAATCTCCATAGCAAGGAGGAATGCAGTGATGACCCCCACTACCTGAATTGCTTGCGTCGGGTCGACGTCTTTCAGCAAGTACAATACTCCGGCGAGAGCACCGACCACCAGTGTAACGATACCCAGAGCGATAAGACCCGCTATCGACGGGGCCTGAATAAGCTGCATGGCCATTACCGCAATCAGCAACACGGCAAGAAATGCAGTGATCACACCGACTGTCGCAATTCCCTGGACCGGGTCAACGTCTCTAAGCAGGTACAGAACTCCACCAAGACCGCCAACCACCAGAGCCATAACTACAATTGCGCCAAGGGCGGACGAAGATGGCCCCTTCATTCCGGAAATGATCTGCATCGCGCCAGCAAATGCCAGCATTGCTAAAGACAATGCTACAGCAGCACCAATACTTGACTCGGCCGGTAGCCCAGCGAGTAAATATAGAACTCCACCGAGGATGCCAACAGCTACCACCATCGCAAACAATGTTCCGGTAACATTCGTCATCTTTCCGGACGTCTTCTCGATCAGGATAAACATGCCCATGACAATCGCCATTGCTGCAGTTGCTGCCGCTAATCTGGTAAGATCAACGTCGCTACTGCTGAGAAGCACTAATGCGCCAGCTATAAGTCCGACGGCAATTGTCATCGCCAGGATGTTACCAATGGACTTCTGTGCACCCTTTGTGGCGGCAATCATGGCGGCCATTATCAGGCCAAGCATAAACACCGCCATAGTCGCGTTAGTCAGTGCTGACTGGTCGGGCATCATGCTCAGAAGAATTACAACACCGGCAAGGATAGCAATAGCAACAGACATAGCAAGCAACGTGCCCGCGAGCTTGAGCATGCTTTCGCCGGGAATCAAACCAATGAGCTTTAAAGCAAGAACAAATACCAAAAATGCGCCAAGGAATGGAATCGCAGATTTCAGCTCGTCAATGCTTAACTTACTGGCAAGTTTGACCACACCAACCATGATGATCAGTGCGACCGAAATCCCAAGAAGTGTACCTCCGAGCTTATCCAGACCACCTCCAGGTATTAACCCGATAATTTGCAGTGCTGTAATAAACAGTAAGAATGCCACCATAAATGGATGCGCAGCTTTTATTGTGTCCAGATCTAACAAACTGGCCATCTTAACCACGCCGACCATTAGTACAAGCGCGAACGACACTTTCAGCAGCATTCCACCAAGTTTATCGATATTTGTACTCGGAATTAATGCTATGACGTTTAGTATCGCCATAAACACCAAGAATCCGCCAGCAAAGATAGCGCCGTTTGTCATGTCCTCTGGAGTGAGCCCGCTAACGAGTTTGCACACCAATGCCATGATTCCAATGACAACCGCAACCTTGAGCATCATCGGACCAATTAGATCAAGGTTCTTACTAGGGATCAATGCAAGAAGTTGTAATGCCAAAAGAAGAACAACCGCAGCGCCAATTACACCAGCCAGTCCGATGAAACCTTGCTTCATCTCGTCTGGTGTCATACCACTCATCATCTTGACCACAATGCCAAGGGCAAGAAGAGCTGCGGTAATCGTTAACAGTCCGGTTTTCAAGCCGGCGATCTTAATGCCATCCTTACCGATTTTTGCCGAAGCTGCTTGGATCTTGGTAACGGCCTTCGATAGCATCGACAAGACAAGCGAAAGAACGACGATGACACCGACAGATCGATACAGGTTTTCTTCCGGAACATTGGCAAGAATCAAAACTGCCACGGCCAAGATTGCAATTGATTTTGCTATCTTTTCAAGCGCCGAAGCTGCAGTCTCGAATGCCTTAGCGTCAAGCACTCTGGAAATGCTTTTCTCGATGCCGGCGAATCCCTCGATCACCGTGTTGACACTACCAATTCCTTCTGTAATGGCTTTGACAAAGTCATACATCTGCTTGACAACGATCAGAACAACACCAATCGGAATGATTGCTAACAGCTTTGTCCAGTCGAAACCGCCGACAGCGTTTTTAAGATTACCAAGGGCTTTTTTCAATGTACTTACGACTGGAGTGAAGTCCAAGTTCTTAAACGCATCGATGATGTAACCACCGATTTTACCAACCCCATCAATTATGAACTGGACTCCAGAACCGATGCCGTTGATTAAACCGGCAACGATATTCTCACCGATCTCGAACATGACAGTCGAAGGCGAATGAATACCAAGAACATCCTTGATAGTCTCTATAATCGTTGTGGCAATTTCTTTCGCTTTCTTTACGAGCGAAGTAAACTTATCGCTAAGTCCATTTTGAAGTCCTTCGATGATGTTTATACCAATTCGTTTCATAGAACCAGAAAGAGACGAAAAGGCAGCTTGGATATGGTCGATCACTTCGCTAAAGGACATCGACGACAGGTCGATTTTAGCAAGTTTCTTGAGTGGAGCGATCAGGGTCTTGATCACGTTCGCAAACTTCTTAACCACTTTCGAGTTTTTCAGAGAACCATAAAGTTCTTTGATCTTTTCGATAAACTCTGTTATATGCGGTAAGATTTTATCGAAAATATGATCGAAGTTAAGCACTCCGTCCATCCAATCGCGGAATCTGACTATGACGTCGCCAATAGCAGCAGTGACATCCCAGACGTTGAGGTTGAATGTGCCCAGTAATTGCTGGAAGAGCTTAAGGGCAACCTTAATCGGACCACTGATGATAGTGCCGATAATGTCCAGGGCGGCAAACAAACCCTTAAAGGTTCTAGTAATTTCGTCAGCGTTTTCGGCAATGCTATCTCGGAACTTTCTAGTTACTTTGTGAAAACCAGCAAAGACATTGAAGAGTTTTTCGGTTCTATCTTCGAGAGTGGAAGGAAACACTTCATTCCAAGCAGCCCCGATAGACTTAAATACCGTGATAAGTCCTTGGCCAATGTTCTTAAACGAATTGATCACCAGCCACCGACCATTAATTTGGTCAAGGTTGTCAATGAATTCGTCAAGGGGCATGCCGAGTTTTTCCGCGGACGCTCCAAGCTCGCGAAATGCGAGGATCTGATCAAGGGTATAACCTTTAGCCACTGCCTGAGCGACAGTCATCTTTGAAAGTTCTTTCAGAAGATTCTTCTTCTCATCGGTCAGCTCAGCAGTTGCAGTACCTTCTTTTTCGGTAGCCGCGGTCGAATCTGAAGTGATTCCAAGAAGTTTATTCTGAGCAGCAATCTTCTCGTCGCTATGACGAAAACTATTACCAAGTGCTTCGTTTACCTTATTCTGCACTTGATAGTAGTTCTTTCCAGCAGCAGTGAGTTTGTCGATTCGCTCTTTTCCGTTTCCGAAATCGCCTCGAATCACCTGATTGACTATTTCGCTAAGGTCCGAAACGCTGTCAGTAACATTGCTTATTGTATCCGCTGCCTTTTTAGCAGGCGCCATTATTGTATCGAACTTTTCGGCAAGGCTCTTGAACCCCATGCCAAAAGCGCCTTCCAGAAGATTGTTTCTGGCATCTGAAATCTTACCAATGACATTGGTAAAGAAATCGGAAAGCGGTGTTAACAGATTCTTTGCTTCTTCAAAGTCGCCGACGATGATCTGCCAAGTCTTAGCCCAACCAGACTGAGCGGCCTCCTTCATGACATCCCATAACTGTGAGAATGTCTTGACCTTGGTTGCGGCATCTTCGGCAGTTCGAGCCATTTGAAGTGCCTGCTGGATCTCATCCTTGTTCTTTCCGGACTTATCAGCCAGTGCTTTGGCAGCATACTCAATGGCGTCCGCTTCGCCATGCTGAGCCTTTGCCGTCTCAAGCGCAGCTTCGATCGCATCAACTGACAGACCGGTATACTCAGCGACGTATTCGTTTGCTCCGGAGGTGGTGAACTTCTTCAAAGTCTCAGTCAAGACTTGAGAGGTAAGCCATCCAGTCGACAAGGACTCTCTGAAAGACCCCTTGGCTTTAATGGCGGCTTCTGCTCCGGTGCCAAGAAGTTCGGAAGTTTTCTTCAATGCATTCTGGAAGATTTCACCGCCCATACCTGCGTTAACAACCGAGTTCCAGTCCATCAGCTTAACTGTACCAGCAGCCAAAGCCTGAGAAAGCTGATACATTGCAACCGAGGCTTGCTGAGACGTCGAACCAGAAACAGCCGCCAGGTTTGCGATACCCTGAATGGCACTGACCGAAGTTTCCAAATCAATACCGGCAGCGGTGAACGTACCGATATTGCGAGTCATCTCTGTGAAGTTATAGATGGTTAAGTCCGCATAATGATTTAACTCATCCAAAGCTTTGTTAACATCATCCAGTGTGCTACCCTTACTCTGGGTGTTGGCAAGAATCGTCTGAACTGCATTCATCTGAGTTTCGTATTCTTGGAAACCAGACATGACAGGTTCGAGTGTTAAAGCATTAACCATCCGTTTTCCGGCATTAACTGCCGAATTGGTGATGTTAACGAGGGCGGTTGTCCCCATGATCTGAAGAGCGGAGAATTTTGCGCTAACTGAATCTACTCCAGCACCAAGGCCACGCATGTCAACCTTCTGAGCAGCAGATCCAACTTCTTCGAAACCTTTGCTGACTCCTCGAAAATTTAACTTCTGTTTAAATTTGTCAAGGGTGGACATGGTTGTCGAAACGTTTCTCTCGAATTGACTATTGTCAAACCGCATTTCTACGACTCTTTCGTCAACCGTCTTACTCATAGTTTAGTAACCTCCCTCCATGCGTTATTTGCAATCTCGTCAAAAATAGGCTGGATGGCAGGATTGATGTAATCTCGTCCTTCCACCCAACCTCCAGTTCCGGTTCCGTGACCATATTGCAGAATAATGGCAATCGGAACTCCATTTTGAATGTTTGAGTTATGAAATGAGATCGTCACCGATCCATTCGCATTTGTTATCTCGTAATACCACGAGGACGCAGTGAGACCTGTATCGATGGGTGTCGCAGACGCAAGGGCGGCAACTCCCGCTCGACCATACTTATCGAGATCTCCGAGACGGACCTTCTCTTTAGCTTTCTCGAGGTATCGGGTGAGTTTGGAGAAGTCGCCCTTTTGTCTGAACATTATCATTCGAAAGTCTCCTTACTTTTGAGTGAGTAACTGGTTTACCTTCTTTTGAACTTCATCGGGGTCATAACCGGCGCGCTTAAGGGCGTTCTTGCGTGCAGCACCATTACCCCACTTGCCGGCGATAACTTCCTTGGCAATGGACGTTACGGAATTCTTGTTACCGCCGAGGATCTCATTAACTCTTGCCTGGACCTTGTCATAGTCATATCCAGCCTTGGTCAGAGCACTCTTACGAAGCGCACCAGACCCCCAAGCGCCACGAATCACCTCGTGGGCGATGGTGTTGACGTCCTTCTTCTTAACGCTAACCGGCGAAGTGGCAACGTCATAATCAGGACGAGCAAAGCCCCTGATGTAACCCCAGCCAACGTTGATGGTCCGGCGAGCTACAGCTTCATTCTTGTTGCCTTCGATGCAGACGATCGTGTTGCCATACTGCTGCTCAACGATACCGATGTGATCTGCCCAACCGTCATTCGGCTGCGACTTCTGGTCCCAGTTGAATACGACAATGTCGCCAACTCTGGGTTTGGCCGTGCCGTCTTCGATCCAGATGCCCTTCTTCTCGAAGATGGCAACATGGTTCTCGCAACTGATCTCTGTGCCGATCAGATCAACGGCGCCGGCCTTGATCGCGCATGCGGAAACAAAACAGTCACACCATTCATCAGTGACTTTGATCTTGGTCTTTCGGGCAAGGGGTTTATGCGCATTATAGATCTCAAGGATTTCCTTGAACTTTCCGTTCTGTTCAGAGTATCCGATCCAACTCTGAGCGACTTTGATCAAGTCATTAGCAGTGCAACTCATAGATCAGACCTCCTTGGTTGTCTTAACCTGCTTAAGTGTCTGAATGACCTTGTCATAACCGACAGTGGAAACGAGGAAACCTAGATACATAAGGACAGCAACCTCGACGCCGATCTTCACAGACAACGAGATGTCATTCATGACAAGATACACGGCGCAGACCCCGCACGAAAGAATCATCGAGAGAATGGCTGCCAAAACGTTAGATGAATACGTCTTTTTGCTTTCGTCAAGGAGCTTCTTAACCCCTTCGACAGTAAGATTGGTGAGCAACGAGACACCAAGAAGTGCGGTTGTCATAAAAGAAATAGGCATTGTTATTCCTCCTCATTCTCTTCCATATTGGAAGATCTATTTAGTCGTTCTTCTCGTTTTTCAAAGAACGTTTCGAATAGTGCTTTCATGAAGTAACCAAGCATGACACCGATGATTACGCTAGCTATTTCGCTAGATAGAGTCTCGGCGATTTGGTCTTTTCCCAGGAATGCTAGAACATAGGAGAGTTGTAAATCCATCAGCGAGACCGCCAGTATGATAGCGACTGCCTTCTTTGAAAAGGTTTGAAGCCACTTTTTATAAGGAACTTGACGTTTGCCTCGTTTCATGATTTCACCCCCTTGTATGCAATTGTTTTCGTCTGGCTGCGTTTAAAGCAGCGTTGTTTCGCATTATTTCGCCTTTACTCTGCTTCTTCGGAGGAGCATTCTTAATGCCGCAGATTCGAACCAATGTCAACAGTCTATTTAAATGCCATTTCTGACACTCGAACGGGATGTTATATGCAATCATCCAGTAATAGATAAGCTCAGAGGTTACTGTTTCATTATTTGCCTTTTCCTTTTGTCGATTTGAAAATGTCGTAGCGGTCATCGGGGCATTAACGTACTCGATGACCGCGTCAACATTCTCTTTCGTAAGGTTCAGGTAAATCATTGGATCAACATTCTTAGTGATGGTCATGCATCGAATGTAATCAAGACTTTCCTCCGCAGTAATGTTGGTATTTGAAAGAAATGGCTTATGCCATTTGGATTCCCATTTTGACAGAGAGACGAGAGAATGCTCTAATTGGAGAGTTACGGTCTTTGCCGGAACAAACTCTTCTTTAGCTTCATCCCATGCTTCGGGACTAATTGGCACTTCGAGTTGGAACATTGTTCATCTCTCCCGATACACCAATTTAGATCTTTGCAGGCATCTGCGCCGCAACTTCCTTGCCCAGATCAGCAGGAATAACCCCGGTGAAGAACTTGGCCGCCGCGTCAGCATCCTGGGAAAGTTCCATGAAAAGCTGAGAATACGCTTCGGTCTGGGAGAAGCCGATAGCCAAGGAATTACCCTTCTCGTCGACCTTCATGAAACGTCTGCCGTCAGCGCTCTTTTCGCCGTAAGCCTTAAGGATGAGTTCCTTGAAAAGCTTGACGAGCTCGGGAGCATTCTTCGTATCAGCGATTTTCTTTGCCATCTCAGCAAAGCCGCCGTCAACGCTGAGTTCCATTTCGGCCAGCTCGGCCTTAGACAGATTGAAGTAGAAATCTTCGGTTCTTTCGACGTCGTTATAGTCGGTATAGGTAATGGTCTTCTTAAGCATGATAAATCTCCTTTCAATTTAAAAAGGGAGTCGCCAGCCTAACTGAATACGACTCCCGTGGTTATGTGATTATGCTGTCTTACGCAGCCATGATCTGAGCGACTTCGTCGGGCAGAGGCAGACGAGCCACGGCGGTATCGTCGGCGTCGTCGCCATAAAGGACCTTCTCGAGAGCGGTCAGCTTCTCAGCATCGACCTTGGTGGAATCGATGGTAATGCAAGCGGTGGGCTTGAAGCCGGTAACATTCACAGGGGTAGTGCTGAACTCCCAAGAGAACGTGATGGCCTCGGGACTGTCATTGATAGTGGCATAGGCCTTCTCAGAGGGAGAAGCCAGAGCGCCATACACCAGATGCAGCTTGTAACCATGTGCATTGTTGTCGACATCGTTACCGAGAGTAGTGCGATAGCAGAAACCGAAAGTCTTACGAGCCTGCTGACCGATGTACACACCGGCAGTGAGCGCCGCAGAACCATCGCATTCGGCAAACTCATCGGGGTAGGTGTAAGCCTCGATGGTGCCACCGAATTCCTCGTTAGACATCAGGTTGAGGTACTTGATGTCGTCTGCATACAGAGCCGTCGCCTCAGCACCAGAGGGGCTTTCAGTAACGTTAGTGAGGCCATTCCAAGCCACACCCTTGGGGTAAGTGCCTTTGGTGTCCATGGGGTAAAGAACACCCTGCTTTACGCCAGTTTCATACAGGCGTTCGCCAGTCTTGTCCCAAACAAGTTTAGACATAGTTTTGTCCTCCTTTTAGAAGTATAATGTGAAGACATCGTGGTTGAGATTGTCAGATTCATAGTGTCTATCGTAACTACAATAGGGGAGATCTAAAATCTTCTCTATGAATTTGCTATCCGGATTCTTATCAATGAGAATCAACTCATAGCTTGGCAATTTACGATAAGCACCATCGTCAGCAGATCTCTTTTCGATGTCTTTTCGTGAATAATTGATTGCTGGATATTGCATTCTTACTGAAGAAGGTGGCTGAAAATACACATTACGGCTACCCAGGATCTTCTCCAAGATGGTCTGCAGGTCAAGTCTGCTCGACATTTGTATACAACCCTCCTATCCCCAGAATAAGTCTAGGGTAGTTTACTTCGACGTTGTAAATCTTCCATAAACTACCCATAAACTCGATGTAGCGCATCGTATGAAAATTCTGAATGGCATATGGATCGGCCACGATACTGATTTCCATAGACACGTTAATGTTGTCATTAACCTCCCCAGAAGTTTCAAGCTTCCGGACATTGCGAACCACATCGCCATAATACTGACGCACTGTGATTTTCTCTTCCCACACACCAGGTGCAGTTTCTACTTGCTCAGCGTAGCCGATTTTACCGTACCATTTCGCCATTTTGAATTTTCACCTCGAATTTATTCGATCAAAGTCCTACACTATGTACCGGCACAATGGTAAACTGTTCATTCTCACGTGCGATGTATGCGATCTCGCACATGTCCGCGAATTCAACCATACGGGCGACCGGATGGTAAGCAGAATGAGACACATCATAAATGATAATGCCCTTCTTGTATGCATCGATTAACTCAGACCGGGTAAATACATCTTCCACAGTCGTACCATCTTTAGTCTTGTGCGCATGATTGTCAGTCTTGCGCACATAGACCATTGTGGCGGCAACATTCTGGTCCTTGGCATCCATGAAAATCTTATCCATGGTCATACCTCCTAATTTTAGTTAGTTCCAGGACTTACGCCTTGGTCTTCATCTCCAGAACGATGGCGGAGAAGGGCTTGATCAGAGCGCCGGAGCAACGGGTTTCGATCAGGTACTTCTGCTGGTTGTAGTCGATGTCGAAGTCATCGAACATGTTGACAGCGCCACCCTTGTCGGCACCGACATTGTAGTCGGCCAGGTTGACGATGATGCCCATGAGGTCAAGGTTGTTACCCTCGCCGTCCTCACGCTTCAGGTTCTCCATGACAGGGACAGTCACGATCGAGCTGACGCGGAGAGCAGTGCGGAGCTTCTCCTCGGTGTCATAGATGACACGGCCGTTGAGATCCTCGAGCAGCAGGCAGTCGGTGAGAACATCGTCCGTGGTGAACAGGGTCGGGGTGCCGGAGCCCTTGTAGTTCTTGCGGGACTTGATGCAGGCACGAATGAACGCCTTGGCACGCTGATCAGCAGTAGCCGCAGCATCGACCTCGATGGTGGACTTGATGGTGAACAGATCCTCATCCTTCCAGATAGGACGAATGTTCATCTCGTTGATCTTGTCGTCACTGGAGGAGGAACGACCGTCGCCAACCAGGATGGCGCGAGCGATTTCCTCATCGAGCATCATACGCATCTCAGACTTCAGCCAGGCGATCACGTCGAAATCAGTGATGTCAATCACGTCATCGCGATCCATCTTCTGTTTCTTGTAGATCGTGGTAGGAGTCGTGGTGCGCTTAAGCAGACCGAAGACCTCGTCCTTCTTCAGCTTGCCCTTGATATAGCCCTTCGCACGAGCATCATCTTCGGTGATGTCAGCGAACATGGACTTGATGCGGGAGAAGGGCGAGTGGTGAACGCCACCCATAACCTTCTGGACCCAACCCATCTCGCGCTTGATGAACTCAGGCGGAGTGTTCAGGTTGCGAGCCTCAGGGAACAGGTAGTCAGGCGTGTTGATGCCGTAACTGCCGGTCTTGGGGGCATACTCGATCTCGGTGGAATGGGCCAGGAAGCTGTCCTTCATGCTGCCATAACGCTTAGCATCGGCGATAATTGCCTGCATGTCGTCATGGCTGATGACATTCTCTTCCTTCTGCTGGGTATCTTTGTCGAACAGATTGTGCTTCATTGTGGTTTCCTCCTTGTTTTCTTCATTTTCAGAGTCGTCTTCCTCTTCGCCATGCCGAACCGCCTGTCCAACGATTGCATACACGGCAGTTTTCTGCTCTTCATTGAGCGTGTCGAACACGTCGCCAAGCGTCTTTTCCTTCTTGACTTCGGGTTCCTTTTCTTCCTTGGATTCGGGCTCGGGTTTCTTTTCTTCTTCCTCGGTATGTGCCAGGGTGATGTTCTCACCGGTATAAATGATGCCTTCCTCGTCGGATTCCTCACCATGCTTGATGATAGATTCGATAAAGGCACCGGGGTTTGCCCCGGCGAGAACCAGGCTCAGTTCACGGATGTTACCGTGCATGACATTCGGACCCTGCTGCTGAAGCTGGTTGGCATAGATCGACAGTGCGTTCACATCGCCATGCTGAACCAGAAGTTTGGCAGTCCGACCGCTTTCAGTATCGTTGAACTTGCAATAGGCGTAGACACCCTCTTCACGATTCTCAAGCAGTGCATGTCCGAGCACATCATTGACGTCAGAATGCTGGTGACTCCAGACAAGAGGCACCTGCTGACCATCATTGTGCTTGAATGCGTCTCTACGAATGACACGACCATCCGAACATTTCAGATCATTACGTGTTGCCCATCCGCAGAAATCAAAGTTGTTATCCATTTTGAATTTGCTCTCCTTCCTTGTTGGTGTTGTTCGTTTTGTCAATCGTCTTATCCATTTCCTCTGGCTGGTTCAGATTACTATTGATCAGCTTATCGGCCTTCGGATCGTCGGAAGGCTTCATGCCGACAACCTGTCTGAGTTCGTTAGAGGTCATGATCTCATTGCGCGTAAACTTGTCTGCGATTTCGGCAATATCGTTAACAGGAACGAGCTTAAACGGATCTCTAAAGAATGCAATCGATTGATGCTGCGAACGAGCTGTTTTGGTTAAAAATTTGCGTTTCATTTCGTCAACAATTGCCGAGATAATGGGTTCAATTGTACGGCTATAGTAATTGAGCATCGTCTTCTCGTCCGCAGTGCCATCCAAAATTGACTGGGTAATTCCTAACTGGCTGTATAGCATGCTCGTCAGATACTCAATCTGTTTCATCAGGTTGTTTTCGAGAGAACGGTTCAACTGCGTGATACGCTCGGTACCATCGGTATAAGCGATACCATACTTAGAGCCGGCCAATTGCATTTCTATGCTTTTACGCCGTTCTTCGGCCTGCTGACGTCTTGCCTCGGTCTTGATGATGTACGGCAACTGAATAATCAAATCCAGTTTGCCAGACGCGGTTTGTTCGTCGGTTACATCCAGAAGAGCGAGTTTGCGAACCAAACGCTGCATTGTAGAGTTCGGTTCATTGATCACCGCATATAGCGGATTCTCAACAATAGCGACCATCTTTTTGGGAACAATAGTCTCTTCTTGACGACCGGTTCTTTCGTTGTAAACCCGAATCCTTACATGGTTTGGATACCAGTCCAGGATCTTTGCTGTTCGCATTGTAAGAATGTCGTATGAATCGCTAATATTCGGATTGGTTGTAGTATCAATCGGAACAATTGCGACGCATCCTTCATCCAACATTGACATGACAGCATCCTGAATAAAGGCTCGGCCAGTCTGGTCAGTATTGGCGCTAAGCGTTAGACAACTGTTAAGACCACTATTCATCGGTTCTTTGAAACGATCATTATCGTCTAATCGAACGTGCTGAATACTGATCGCCGATACATCCAACGCGATACGATTGTAAACGGAGGTAACGATAGACCTTTCGTTTCCTCGTGTGAATCGAGGTCGGTCCGGCCTAACAGCATAACTGGCGCCGAGATCCGGATACCTATATGTAGGGTCTCGATTCATAAATGCATTCCATGCATGTTGGAGTCTATCCGAGAGTCCCATTAGAATTCGCTCACCTCCTTCTGCTTATTTTAATTTAACTCCCGATCTTATCCGCTAGTCCTCGCAAAAAGCGTGAAACTTTGTCTTTCCCTTTTCTTATCGTCGACTTCTCGGTGGTCACTTTATTAGAGACTAAATCCTTAATAAATTGTTTCCCGACGGAAAGCTGTTCCTTAGCAACCTCGCTTAACAACTTATCTCCGATGTATAGACTAGTTCCGCTTTTTGTTCTATCGTAAGTTTCTTTGTCGACTTTCTTTCTAACACCACCTGTTTCCGGGGATGAAACCCAATAGTTGGTATTGTGGTATTTGTAACTTTTCTTTGAACCTGGAACATTAATCGAGATACTACTTTCGGTATATCCTTTACGTGCTTGAGCGGCATGTAGTTTTGCGTCATCTTTTGCATAATAATATCGCCATTTGTCACCAACTCGTTCTCGTCTTAGATATTTCCAGTGCTCAAGACTAGTGCTTGTATCTTGACCAGTATAATCCATAGAGCATAACCCTCCTTTACTCAAAAGCATCGCGGTTTAGCTTATAAGCAATATAAGCATCCATCATGGCTGCGACGGCATCGATCTTGTGATCGTATCGCTTCTTGAGGAGCTTACGGTTGCCATTGGTGTCCTCCATCGCGATGCAGTTACCCATTGTGTACGTCATGAGCGCTTCGTCGAACAGGAGGAGTCGTT
>ERZ808278.223-NODE-223-length-44979-cov-30.357025_pt1 | contig 44979 bp, 42 predicted proteins | sample MGYA00521239_ERZ808278 | MGnify/ENA primary metagenome ERZ808278 (study PRJEB31516, sample SAMN03275600) | gut metagenome | biome: mammalia-associated habitat; material: feces | host: Papio cynocephalus | place: Kenya | collected 2012-07-17 ... | reverse complement strand
CAAATGACATTCCGTATCGCAGTAACTATGAATTTGTAGGATGGGCAACGAACAGTACTGCTTCTGTTGCCTCGTACTATGCAGGAGGAGATTATACAGACAACGTATCAGTCACACTGTACGCTGTCTGGAAATACAGCCCGGAAACATATACTGTCACTTTTGATGCGAACGGCGGAAGCGGTGCTCCGAATAGTCAGATAAAGACTTACGGATTAACACTCACGCTTTCCGATGTTATACCTTTAAGGCGAAATTACAGCTTTGTCGGTTGGTCGAAAGACAGAAACGCAACTTCCGCAAGCTACTTCGCCGGTGGCAGCTATACCGACAATGCCAGTGTAACGCTTTATGCCGTGTGGGCGTATTCTCCCGAATCGTACACTGTCCGATACGATGCCAACGGCGGCACAGGAGCCCCTGCAAGCCAAAGCAAAACCTATGGAGTTCCGCTCACGCTTTCGGACGAAAAGCCTGTTCGCAGCTATTATGAATTTCTTGGATGGGCAAAATCACCGGATGCGCTGTCACCGGAATATATGCCCGGTAGCAGTTACAATGAAAATGAGGAAGTTACACTATATGCGGTATGGAAATCTACTCTTGAAACTTACACTGTCTCCTACGATGCAAACGGAGGCAGCGACGCACCTGCAAATCAGATAAAGACAGAAGATATCGCTCTGAAACTTTCATCTGATATTCCCATAAGAAGCGGTTACGATTTTCTCGGTTGGGCAGAAAGCTCCACGGCAACTTCCGCTACCTATGCGGCAGGCGCAACATACTTTGAAAACGCAGATATAACCCTGTATGCAGTGTGGCGTGAGCGCAACTACGATTTTTCCGTCAGCAACCTGACCGTTACTCCCGATGAGGTGTGGCAATACGATAAAATTACGGTCAATTTCCGTGTGGACAACTGGGATCGATATAACGCATACAGCAATGTTCCCGTGAGTGTCTGGCTGAACGGCGTCTGCGTCTATACGGGTATAGTTGATTTTCATGCGTATGGTGTAAACTATATCACCTTCGCTCTGAATGTTGGCTCACTGGAAGGTAAGCAGACCATTGAAGCGAGAATCAATTGGGATGACAAAGAAAGCGAGACAAGGAGCAATAACAATGCGGTACAGGCTCAATTAGAAGTCAAGAAGTATTCCGAACTTTCCACCTCTGCCGTAACACCGAATGCGGACTATATTGAAGGCAATGATATCATCGCCTCTTTCTATGTGTCCAATGACAGTTCCACTCCAGTTCTTCCGAGTGATCACATGAGCTATCGGCTTGAGGTATATCTCGTTGACGGGGCAACTGAAACACTTGTCAGTACGCAGGATAAGACCGATGTCGTGATTCCCGCAAACGGAACGAATCTGGTATATTTCAAGTGGCGTGTGCCGGAGAACAGCGCAGGAAAGCTGTATATGTTCCGAGGGATTGCCAACGCCGAAAACACCGTGCGGGAGCGAAATCCGGACAATAATGCGACATTCTTTATGAAAACCGTAAACGCAAAAGAAACCTCACAGACACCGAATACAAGATATGAGCGCACAGCACCAAGCACCTACAATCCGTTGGTATCCTCCCCCACAACTACGGTGGGATCGGCAAGCTGGAATGAATGGGTGTATGAGAACGGAAAGTTTGAACTTCGAACCTATGGTATCCGTGCTTCTGCGGTTGATCCTGTGGTAAAACCGGACGATAACTGCAAAACGGCAGTGCTGGAAAACGGTAAATGGTCAATGAAATCGGGATACGGTATCTCGCTTGCATGGAATCTCAAGCTGATTGCCATGTCGGGGTATTCTATGCCAGACAGCTCTGCCTATACGGAAGCACAGGCGGTCATGGCTCTGATTCCCGAGTACGGGTACTCCATGGACGCGGGCAAGTACAGAAGCCTTGAAATGGCAGGTGGTATTTATAGCTTTGTCGAGAACCGCGATGCTGACAGAAATGCAAGACTCCACTTCATACCGGTATATGTCGCAAACGGTAGCTATATCGTTTCGGTAACGGCAACGCAGATCTGGACTCCCGCCGGAATGATTACGGCAATTCGCAATGCCAATACACTGACCATCGATGGCACGGTGTATGACGATTACTATCAGGGGAACAAGTGATGTATGGGATAGAGAAAGAAATGATCGAGGACTACGGCGTTGAGTCCTCGGTCTGGATTGGCGGAAAGCGCATTGTCCTCGGAATCAATGAAGAAAATACGGAAAAGCCGCGGTATATGTCCTGTATCGTCACGGATAACGGGCTGTTCGGACGGTATGAGGGCATCACCACCGACGATTATTTTGAAGCATTGAAGCACTTCGGTGAGAATATCGGAGCTGAAAGCATCATTTTGAGAAATGAGCAAAAAATCGACGGCTTGAAAGACACCGCGTGCCTTACTCAAAAAGACATGATCCCGATTGATTGGCATTACAGTATCAAAGATTGCACGGTCGCGGTCAAGCCGGAGGTGCTGAGCGAGGGGTGCCGGAATATCGGCAATCAGCTCTACTATATCGTCGGCGGATTCGGTGCGGAAGCAAACAGTCGCGGAAATGCCTGCTACGGATGGAATCTCTGCCGCAGAAAGTATGAGCGCATCGAGCGCTCCGAGGTAATGGGAATTGTGCCGGAATCACTCCTGCCGTATGTTGCAAAGCAAACGCTGGAGGACATTCATCACGGATTCCTGACAACGGATTTTGAAAAGGCTGAAAAACTGAAGAAAAGAGGGGAGGAGAGATAATGGCAACGATACACGCAAAACATTTATCCATCCTGCGAAGTCTTGTAGAGGCGGGATGTAAAGATGAAAAGCAAATCGCGTCGCTGACCATTCGGGACGCGGTAAAGCTCCCCCGCAGTTGTCGGATTGAGCTTGCAAGTGTATTGGAATGTATGCAGGCGGTCAAAGAAAACAAGTTGCTTTCCTATCTTGTGGACAACACCGATGAAACGGCGGAGGGCGACCATGAAACTTGAGAAGATCGCACTTTGGCGGGAAACAGGACTGTTTACCGAACAGGCGGACGGAAGTCGCGGGTATTTCGGTTTTGTGCGCGGAGCCTTTGCCGGAGATGAGATCAGTGTTGACGCAGGACAACTGCATATTCCGGTGGAAGCGCAGTATGAGTATGAAACTCTGCTGTGCTTTTTGCGGTCTGCGGATGCGTCTTTCCTCTTGAAAAGCGCAGCGGCAATGACGGCGGTCTGCTCGGAGCAACTGCAATGCCATATTCCGTATGCCTTCGGTAGGGAATGTTTTGGCTTTCGTGTGCTTTCGGAACACTGTGCATGGTATATTGCCTGTACTCCCTGGAACGCAATGAAACCGTTTGCAATCTATGCCTATGACCGCACGAAGCTGATGACAGCGCTCGCAAAGGAAGTCGGACTGCCCGAAGCCTGCTACGGTGTAACGCCATACAGTGGAGAGCGGATGCGCATCCGTTACGGAGATAACAGCTTTGATGGATTCCCACAATACGGACAAAACCGCGAGGAAAACAGACAGTATGCCGTTGAACAAAACAAGACGCTCAAAGTGACGAAAGCACAGCAGGCGGCAATGGAGGGAGGTGTAATCTACGGCTGGGATACCCCGGCCGCAGATCCGCGCAACTATGATGAAAGCGGATACTTCCGCACAGACGCGGAGGGCGCAAAGGAGAGACGAAAATGAAAATAGCAATATACCAGATAAATTCCGACAGGGACAGTGAGCGTATTGCCTTTGTGGGACTGAACAGCATGGAAAGGCGTCGGGGCAGTAAAGATATTTGTCCCGAAATCTATGACAAAGTATACGAGGCAGAGGTTGACGGCACATCGCTTGAAGATGTGTACGAAAAGTTCAATATCGACAAACCTGACGATTATAAAGCGAGGTCGCTTTCGGTATCGGATGTGGTGGAGATTATTGAGTCGGATTTGGTAGAACCCGGCTTTTATTTTTGCGACAGCATCGGGTTTGAAAAGATTGATTTTGACCCCGATAAAGCAGAAACCGTTAAAAATGAAACCATCAAGGTGCTGATGATTGAGCCGGAAAAGAAACCGTATGTCAAGGAGATCGGCTCCGATCTGGAATCACTTCAGCATGAGGTGGACGGGGACATTGAGGCTTTTTATCCTACGGAAGATGCGGTTGCATTCATTGTCAATGAAGAAGGTAAGATCAACGGTCTGCCGCTGAACCGCGCGATTCGTAATGATGACGGAGTGATTATTGACATCGCTGCCGGAAATCTCATGATTACGGGACTCGGAGAATCGGACTTTGCCTCGCTTGATGAAGAGAGAATCAAAAAGTATTCTGAGAGATTCAGAACTCCCGAAATGTTTCTGCGGGTGAACGGGCAGCTCCATGTGTTCCCGATGCCTGAGCCAAAGCCGAGAGAAAAACACGGGGAGGAACGCTGATGGGATATATTTTCGGAAATCAGTGCGGCGTTATGACCGTAAATGACGAGAGAACCGTCGGTCAGCCGAAAGAGATCCGCTTTATCAATTCAAACTACGATCTCCTTTTCAAAATTCCGGACGGTGGGTATGTAGAGATCAAGTTTGGGGATGGCAGAATCAAAGCGTATCAGTGCCGTTTTCTTGATCCTTACCACTTCTGCACGGCGGACGGACGCGCATGGCATATCTGCGAGTTTGCCGAGACGATGGAGCGCATCGGAGCCAAGTATTATGAAAGTCCCGAAAAACACGAGGTCTGGTCGGATATGGATCTGGACTTGGACGATTGGCGGGACGACTTACAGGAGGAGTACCCGGAACTTGACGAAGATGGACTGTATGCAAAGATGCTGGAACTCAATTCGGATTATCTTGGTGATGAGCGCAGCAATCTCAAACAGTCCATCGGCGGCAGTTTGCTTATTATTGCCGACCTCGGTCTTTGGGATGGGCGACATCAAGGGTACAGGGAAAAAGCCGATGCCGACCTTTCGGACTGTCTTGACTACCGATATGACAGTGCGGAGTGGTATGTTGACCGGAACGGTGAATTCTGCGGAAGTCAGGTTCACCATGACGGAACAAACCACTATGTTTACCGCAAAATCAAGGACAGCGCGACAAACGACGATATTGACGATCTGGAAGCAAAGCTCTATGACGGTACTGCCACGCAGAAGGACATCGACCGTGTGACCGAAAAGCTCGGAGACAGAGTGGCAAAGGTCTACGGTTGGGAACTGCCGGAAAGGATATACCGTTTTGAAGAACGGAAACGCGAAAGGGAGGCAAGATAATGAGCAACAGAGTAGATGCACGGGATGAATGGTATGATCTTGTGGAGGTGAAGGAACAGCCGATGCTTTTCACCTGTCTGCGGGTTGACCGTACCACCGTGCCAAAGGGATATTTTCTTTATGAAGTCCGGGAGGATGACGACGGGAACGGAAACCCGTGTCAGATTGCAAAGGGAATCCTTGTCAATCACTTGGGAACGCTGATCTCAAACAAGCCCATCTCGCTTCCTGCGGACGGATATTTGGATATTGACCCGGAGGACGATTGGAACTATACAGGAGATTCCATGCGTCTGGATGAATATATGAAGGAATGTCCGGCAAAGAAAGACCGATCACAGGAAAGATAAACAAAAAAGAAAGGACGATACAAAATGCCGAGAAAAATTGATCTTTTGCAGGAAGTCTATCAGGCGCAGCTTGCCACGCTGACCTATTCGAGGGAGGTGTGGTGCAGTTTCCTGCGGACAGCGGCATTTCAGTACAAGTATTCGTTCCCCGATCAGGTGCTCATCTGGTCACAGCGCCCACATGCGCGGGCGTGTGCAGAACTTGAACTTTGGAATAAGGTGTTTGACCGTTGGGTCAACCGCCATGCCAAAGGAATTGCCCTGATAAAGGATAAGGGCAGTTATACCGGTATCCGCTATGTCTTTGATGTGGCGGATACCCACGGGCGGTACGGGGAGGAACTGAAGCTGTGGCAGGTGCGGAACGGGTATCACGATGATGTGACCGAAGCGCTGGAGAATCGGTTCGGAGAATTGGAGGATGACAGCAGTTTTGTCGCATCGGTGATTTCCGCGTGTCAAAATGCGGTTGAGGATAACATGACCGACTACCTCTCCGACCTTTCCCACCTGACAGGAAACAGTGCCTTGCAGGGGATGGACGAAGACAATCTGAAAGTCAGACTCCGATCTATCCTCATATCCAGCGTGGCATACACGGTGTTGACGCGCATCGGTGAGGAAAGCGATATGTTTTTGGATTTCGATGCGTTTGATGACCTCCGCTTCTATAACACTGCCGAAACCATCAATCTGCTCGGCAATGCCACACGGGATATTTCCGAGGTATGCCTGCGGGAGATTGAGCGCACGGTCAAAAACTGCGAGAAAGAAAATCGCACCTTTGACGAAAAGGGAGAAAACGAGTACAATAAGACTGAAACCGAAAAACAAAACCACAGACAGGAGGAAAAAGAATATGGACGGATTGAATCTGACCTACCACGAGGCACAGAACGGGATGCTGTATCCCGATCTGAAACTGCCGGAGCAGACGCATTACCCAATCGGCAAGTACGGCGACCTGCGGCTTCGATACCTGAAGGAGCACAGGAAGGGAACATACACGACGCTGCTGACGCAGTGCCGGCTGAACAGCCATCTGCACGAGATCGAGCAGACGGCGAAGACGATGCTTTCGCGCCTTATGCAGCAGATGGCGGAGAGCCGTGGGGTGAACGAGCAGATGAAAGCGGAGAATCCGATGCTTTGGGTGCAGGAGATGAACAGCATCAAAGCGTCGGCGGAGGAGACGGTTCTGAACGACCTGATATATTCGTAAGCGAAAAACAGCCCCGCAACTATCTTGACGGCGATGACCTCATAAGATTATTGAAGCACGGTGACGAGCTTGCCCACAGCAAGCAGGACATCGTGCTTTTTCTGTCTCAGGAAAAGGATGAGGAGCGTAAAAATCAGTATATCCGTGAGTGCTATAAGCCGATGACCATATCCATTTACAAGGATGAAACCCACACCATCGGGTACAGCAGTCTGTTTGATGATGGCTTGCATCTGTTTGAGGGGACATATCTGAACCCGAAAGCGGAAATGTCATTCTCCTGGCAAACGACGCGGGAGCTGATTGAAGCGCTCATCAAGGATAACAACTATTTGGATGAACCGATGACGGAAACACTTGCCACGGCACCGACGGAAATTACGGCAAAGGAGCCTGAACCGGAAGTCGAGGTCGAAGCAGAAGCGCCGGCACCGGTCAAACAGAATTTCGCCGTATCGCAGGAAGTCATTGACGGCTTTCTCCGCCTCGGCGGGTGTACGAGCCGCAGCAATTATCGTATCTATGGGTTCTACCGGAGAGCAAACAATAAGGAAGAAAATATCCGTTTTCTCCGTGCCGAATATGAAACCGACGCCATCGGCTTGATTGTCAACGGTCAGAGATGTGCCGTTTCGTGGGATGAAAATGGTGTGACCTTCGCTATGGGGGAGAGCGTTGCAAGCGCATGGAGAAAATCTACACTGTCATGGTCGGAAATAGATGACCGCATTCGTCAACTGATCGAACTCGGTCAGTATATCTCAAAGGATGAAGCGTCAAGCGCGGTTGCTGTTTATGATAAGTCGGTGGCGGAGAAAGTGACGAATGTTTACAGGGATTTTCTGAGAGACGCAGAGTTCCCGGAAAACCCTCCCCAAAACGACTATCAGAAACAGGTCATTTTCTTCTTTGCGACGCTGCACGAGCCGGGGAGAGCCGAGCCGTTTATTCCCGTCTTTGAGAAAGCGGTGGATGCACTGACGGGTGAAGCACGCAGACGCGAGGGGTACACGCCGCAGTTTGTGAAAATGCTTGTCAGCAGCTATCGCCGTGATCCGGTGGAATACCCGCAGGAGGAATATGTTCTCCCGCCTGAACACTACCTGTCGCAGGATCAGATAGACAATAACCTGATCCATTTCGGCAGCAGTGTCTCGGATTGCAAGTTCCGCATTTATTCGTTCTTCCTGCAAAACAAGAACAAACAGGAAAGAGCGAGATTTCTTTCGGATGAATACGGTATCGGCGGCTATGGCTCAAGCCGAGTGGATGAGAGCCACGATAGCAAAGGATTGGCTCTTGCAGGCGGGCTTGACAAGAACGGAGTCAGAAATGTGCTTTTGAGTTGGGCGCAGGTGGCAAACCGTATAGACGAACTGATCCGAAGTGGCAGATACCTGACAGCAAAAGAAGTCGAACATCTTGACGCTTATGAAAAAGAGCAGATTGCAAGACGGATCGTAAACTTTTATTACGGGAAATCCGCTGTAGCGCCCCGTCCGTTTGAGAAAAAAGACGAGGACTATTTCGGAAGCGATGCCGAAAAAGAGGTGTACCAACAGCTTGGCGATGCCGAGCGTGTCAATGAGATCATCGGAATGATGCAGACGGTATTTGATTCCGAAATGCCGAGGAGCCGCACTTACGATCACGACAGAGAAAGCCTTGCCGATGTCAGACGGTTTGTCGAGGGCAAATATAACCTTTTTCCGGGCAGTAAGTACCGTAAGAAAGAGCAGGTTATAGAAGCCCCTCGCGTCATTCAGCCGATAGAACCCGAGCAGGAAGAACGATCTCCCGACATTGATTTTACGCAGTACGGGATGAACCTGAAACTCGGCGATTGGCTTCACATCGGTCAGAACGAGGTACAGTTATCCTCTGCAACCGCAGACGGCGTTGAACTGTACGACGGGACGCTGTTCCCGATGGAAATGTCGCTTGAGGTATTTGTCCGGCGTATCAAAGAGAATCCGCTGAATGAGGCGTTTTTACTCAAAGAGAGTGAGGCGGTTGTCAATGAGCCGATGCCTGCACCGGTTGTGCCGAACGAACCAGAACAAGAGGAACAAGCGGGCAAACACGAAATTGCGGCATACACATTGGGGGATTTTTATGAGTTCTTCGATGATGACGCGAAGAGAACCGCAGAAATCTGCGACCTGATAATGACCACCCGCGCGATGGCAGACGGCACAAGACACCCGATGTGCGGTGTTCCGAAATACACCATAGACCGCTATGAGCAAAAGCTGAAAGAAGCCGGATATACGGTTGTGCTCAGAGATTTCAAGGAGTTCAATGCCGATAGGCAGGCAATTTCTGTATCCAACGAGTATATTCCGATTCAAACTGACAGCGAAGAAACGGCAATGCCTACCTTGCAGGAGGAAAAGCCAAAGCCGAAAAAGGTAATCACGACATTTCATCCGGAAATCCCGCTTGACGAAAAGCACGACTTCCGTATTACGGACAACGATCTCGGCGTGGGCGGCGCAAAAGAGAAATACCGCCGCAACATTGCCGCCATCCGTCTCCTGCATACGCTGGAGGATGAAAACCGCATTGCAACCCCGGAAGAACAGCAGATCCTTTCGGAGTACACCGGCTGGGGCGGGCTTCCGGATGCCTTTGATGAAAATAAAGATAGCTGGGCGCAGGAATACAGAGAGCTTTCAGAGCTTTTAACCCCTGCCGAGTATGCCGCCGCCAGAGAATCCGCTCTGACGGCTTTTTATACGCCGCCCGTAGTCATCAAGGCAATCTATAAAGCACTTGAAAATATGGGCTTTGCCCGCGGCAACATTCTGGAACCGTCCTGCGGCGTCGGAAACTTTATGGGACTTGTGCCGGAGAGCATGAGCGAATCCCGCTTTTACGGTGTGGAGCTTGACAGCATCTCCGGTCGCATCGCGCAGCAGCTGTATCAGAGGCAGAACATTTCGGTCACGGGATTTGAAAACACCGCATACCCTGACAGTTTCTTTGATGTCGCAATCGGCAATGTCCCGTTCGGACAGTTCAAGGTGCAGGATAAGCGGTATGATCGGAACAACTTCCTCATTCACGATTATTTTTTCGCCAAAGCGCTTGACCAGGTGCGTCCCGGAGGCATCATTGCCTTTATTACGAGCAAGGGGACGCTGGATAAGCAGAACCCGTCCGTCAGACGGTATATCGCCGCCCGCGCGGACTTTCTCGGCGCAATCCGCCTGCCGGATACGACCTTTAAGGCTTCGGCGGGAACGGAAGCAGTCGCGGATATTATATTTTTGCAGAAGCGCGACCGCATGGTAGAGTGCGAACCCGATTGGTGCCACCTCGGAAAAGACGAAAACGGCATCGAGATGAACCAATACTTTGTCGAGCATCCGGATATGGTACTCGGCAGTATGGTAACGGAATCGGGTCCTTTCGGCCCGCAGACCACCTGCAAGCCGTTTGCGGATATGGAACTTTCGGAACTGTTGTCGGAAGCCGTCAGCAACATTCACGCCGAAGTATCCGAGGTCGAGCAGGACGAACTGACAGGAGAAGAATCGGACGGTATTCTTCCGGCAGACCCGACTGTGCGTAACTTTTCGTTTGCGCTTGTGAACGGGAAGGTGTACTACCGTGAGAACAGCATTATGAAGCCGGTGGAAACCTCTATGACAGGGGAGAACCGGATCAAAGGTATGATTGCAATCCGGGATACGGTGAGAGCACTCATTGATGCCCAGCTTGAGAATTATCCGGACGACGCGGTACACGCTCTGCAACAGAAGCTGAATGAACAGTACGACCGTTTTACCGCCAAGTACGGACTCTTGGGCAGCCGCGGTAATGCGTCCGTGTTCGACGAAGATAATGCCTACTTCCTCTTATGTTCGCTTGAAAAGCTGGACGAGGAGGGGAATCTGAAAGAAAAGGCGGATATTTTCACCAAGCGAACCATCAACCCGTGCCTGACAGTTGACCGTGTGGATACGGCAAGCGAGGCGCTGGCGGTTTCGCTCGGAGAACACGCCTTTGTGGATATGGACTATATGAGTGAACTGACAGGAAAAAGCGAAGCAGAAATTCTTGCCGATCTCAGAGGCGTTATTTTTCTCAATCCTCTTTACGGGTTCGGGAACGACAAGCAACCCAAATACTTGCCGGCAGATGAGTATCTTTCCGGCAATGTCCGCGAAAAACTTGCAGTGGCAAGGCTGAGCGCTAAGCAGTCCCCGGATGATTACGCCGTTAATGTGGAAGCGCTGGAAAGAGTACAGCCGAAAGATCTGACAGCGTCGGAAATCGGGGTCAGGCTCGGTTCCACATGGATTCCGCCGGAAGATATACAGGCATTCGTATTTGAACTTCTTGAAATCCCGTACTACTATAAGTACCGAATGCAGGTGAAGTTTGAACCGATTACGGGACAGTGGCGGATCACAGATAAGTCTTACGGAAAAGGAAATGTAAAAGCGACCAGCGTATACGGCACCTCCAGAGTGAATGCGTACAACATTATCGAGGATTCTCTCAATCTCAAGGATGTGCGCGTCTTTGACTATATTGAGGATGAAAACGGTAATAAAAAAGCGGTGCTGAACAAGAAGGAAACCACGATTGCGCAGGGCAAGCAGGAAGAGATCCGCCGTAAATTTGAGGAATGGATATGGAAAGACCCCAATCGGCGCGAAAGGCTTTGCAAGCTCTATAACGAGCAGTTCAACAGCATACGCCCCCGTGAGTTCAGCGGTAGACATATTCGCTTCTACGGAATGTCCCCTGAAATAAAGCTCCGTGACCATCAGGCAGACGCAGTTGCCCGTATTCTTTATGGCGGAAACACGCTCCTCGCCCATGTTGTGGGTGCCGGGAAGACCTTTACGATGGTAGCGGCAGCGCAAGAGAGCAAACGGTTGGGGCTTTGCAGTAAATCCATGTTTGTTGTCCCCAATCACCTGATCAATCAGTGGGCAAGTGAATACCTGCAACTATATCCGTCTGCCAATATTCTTGTCGCTACCAAGAAAGATTTTGAAACCAAAAACCGCAAAAAATTCTGTGCGCGGATTGCAACAGGAGACTATGACGCGATTATTATCGGTCACTCACAATTTGAAAAGATACCCATGTCGTCAGAGCGTCAGGCAATGATGCTGCAAAACGAAATTGACGAGCTGATGGACAGTATCTCGGAACTCAAGGAAAGTCGCGGGGAGCGCTTTACCATCAAGCAGCTTGAGAAAACCAAGAAGCAGTTACAACTGAAATTGGACAAACTCAACGACCGCAGCCGCAAGGATGATGTCGTGACCTTTGAACAGCTCGGTGTCGATAGGCTTTTTGTGGATGAGGCACACTTTTACAAAAACCTCGCCGCATACACAAAAATGCGGAATGTGGCAGGTATCTCGCAGACCGAAGCGCAGAAGTCCTCCGACCTTTATATGAAGTGTCGGTATCTCGATGAAATCACAGGCGGAAAGGGCGTAACCTTTGCAACGGGAACACCGATCAGCAATACGATGGTAGAACTTTATACCATGCAGAAGTATCTGCAATATGACGCGCTGAAAGAAAAGGGATTGACCAATTTTGACGCATGGGCTTCGACCTTCGGAGAAACAGTGACAGCGATTGAGCTTGACCCTACCGGAACCGGCTATCGAGCCAAAACCCGCTTTGCAAAGTTTTTCAACATTCCCGAACTCATGGCGATGTTCAAAGAAGTTGCCGATGTACAAACGGCGGATATGCTGAATCTCCCCGTTCCGAAAGCAAACTTCCATGTTGAGAAAGAGCCGTCCAGCGAGATTCAGAAAGAGATGGTGCAGTCCTTTGCGGACAGAGCAGCAAAAGTTCATTCGCACATGGTATCGTCGAATGAGGATAATATGCTTTTGATAACGAACGACGGACGAAAAGCCGCGTTGGATCAGAGGCTGCTGAATCCCGACCTGCCGGACTTTGAAGAAAGCAAGGTCAACCACTGCGTGCGCAATGTCGTGGATATTTGGAAGCGAACGGCGGAGCAGAAATCCGCACAGCTTGTATTCTGCGACCTTTCCACGCCGCATCATGACGGTAAGTTCAATGTGTACGATGACATCAGGAAAAAACTCATAGAGGAGGGGATACCCGAATCCGAGATTGCCTTTATCCATGATGCAGATACCGATGCAAAGAAAAAAGACCTGTTCTCCAAGGTGCGAAGCGGACAGGTCAGAGTATTGATGGGATCCACTTTCAAAATGGGAGCCGGCACGAATGTGCAGGAGCGCCTGATAGCGCTTCACGATCTGGATGTGCCGTGGCGTCCGTCCGATCTGGAACAGCGCCTCGGTCGAATTGTCCGTCAGGGCAACAGCAATCCGGAGGTGGAGATATATCGCTATGTCACGGAGGGAACCTTTGACGCATATATGTATCAAATTTTGGAGAGTAAGCAGAAATTTATCAGCCAGATTATGACCTCAAAGTCTCCCGTGCGCTGTGCCGAGGATGTGGACGATACGGCGCTGTCTTATGCGGAGATTAAGGCATTGGCAAGCGGAAACCCGAAGATTATGGAGAAGATGCAGCTTGACGCGGATGTGGCAAAACTGAAACTGCAAAAGTCTGCACACTTGTCTGAGAGGTATATGCTGGAGGATCAGCTATTCAACGATTTCCCGAAAGAAGTTTCCGAAGAGGAAGAACGCATAGCGGGATATGGGGCGGATATTGAAATTGCCAAAGAAAACACGCATAAGGACGAAAAGGGTTTTTCACCCATGATCGTGCAAGGAAAAGAAATCACGGTCAAAGCCGAAGCTGGCAAGGCAATCCTTTCATTCTGCAAGAAGATGACCAATCCCGATCTCCGACCGCTTGGCGAATACAGAGGTTTCAAGACCGAAATCGGGTTCGACATATTCGGGCGGGAGTTCTTCATGATGCTCAGAGGAAAATTGGGACATCGCGTCACGCTCGGACAGGACGCTAACGGTATTATTACCCGTTTGGATAATGCAATCGACTCATTTTTTACAAAGCAGTGCCACTGTAAGGAGCGGCTTGCGGAGCTGAAACAGCAGATTGAAAATGCCAAGCGAGAGGTGGCAACGCCGTTTCCGCGTGAGGAAGAACTAACGGAAAAGCTGAAACGCCTTGACGAACTCAACGCAGAACTCAACATGGACAAGCCGGAAAACGAATTGGTTGACGGTGAAAGGGACGGCGATGAAACCGCTTCCGAATCGAAAGAAAGCCGCCCGGAAAATGACCGACAGGAAAGGGAACAGGATGACTACAGAGAGGAGGAATGCCGATGAAATACGGAATTGCAGTCCGCATCGTGGAAACAAGTTATGTGGAAATTGAAGCGGACTGTGAAGCCGAAGCAAAAGCAATGGCAGAGGACGCGGCGCTTGACGGCCGCGTCCTTTTCCATGAGGCGGAAGTGGAGAGCGTGAAGATCGAAAGTGTATTTTGCCCCGAACAAAGGGATTGAAAAAATCCATATTCTGTGATATTGCCGGTGTATACCGAAAAATTTTCAAAAGCGCATTGACAAAATCACAGATGCGTGATATAATAATAACGAATAATAAAATCATATTATGTAAATAATATATCACGAAAGGAGGCACCGAAATGGGCTATACAGAGTTTATTACAAACTATATCCGTCAAAAAGAGGTCGGTCAGCCGATCTATTCGGCGGACATTGCCCTTGCATTGGCAAAGGAATATCGGTTGCCGGAAACGAAAGCCGGAGCCGCCGTTGCTGTCGCAATCAAGCGGATTCTGGACGGAGACCCGAAAACCAAGCTTCGTTTTTATCAAAAAGGAATCTATTATCTGACTGAGAATACGCCGTTCGGCGAGGTTGGTATCAATACTGAACGCCTGATCGCTGACAAATATCTTTTGAACCATCAGGGCTATGAAACAGGGCTTACCTTTATGAATCGCTTGGGACTTACCACACAGCTTCCGAGGAGTCGGGAGCTTGCGACGAATACGGCAAAGAACGGTACACGGTATGACGCCAAACTGGAAGTGGTCATTCGTCCTCCGAAAGTGAAAATAACGGCGGAGAATATGCTGTATCTTCAAATTCTTGATGCAATGGAGGATTTCGATAAAGCCCCGGTTGACAGTGACCGTCCCTATCTGATGATGGCGCAGTATATCCGGAAACGGGAGCTGCAATACGGCGCTTTGCTTGCTTATGCCGATGAGTATTACGGGAAAAACACACTGATTCATCTTGCACACACGGCAAGAGAAGGAGGAAATATTCAATGAATTTGCATTTGGATAAAAACGCATTCCGCGCATTGTTGGAAGATGTACACAAGAGAACCGGCTATCGCGCGGATGTTTTGGAAAAAGATTATTATGTTGTCATGTTCTTAAAGGAGCTTTCCAATTTTCAAAGCGAGGGACTTCCGGCATACTTCAAGGGCGGAACGGCACTGTATAAGGCATTGAAAATGACCAACCGCTTTTCCGAAGATATTGACCTTTCCGTTGATACACGCGGTTGCAGTCGGACGCAGGGAGACAAGCGCCTTGAAAAAGCATCAAAAAGATATGCATCCCTGCCGAGAGATCCGGAGCTTGGATTCAGCCACCGCTCTGAGATTATGGCGGTTTATGAATACGAACCGGTAACGGCATACGACGCAGACGACGAACTGCAACGCTTCGGAAAGCTGAAGGTGGAGGCAACTTCTTTTACGATAAGCGAGCCGACAGAAGCGATGGAGGTATCGGCGATGCTTTACGAATATGCGACGCCGGAGCAGAAAAAGATACTGGAAGAACGATACGCTGTTTATCCGTTTTCCGTTTTGACGATTACGCTGGAAAGAATTTTTGTGGACAAACTTTTTGCCGCAGAAGCATATGTGAGAGCGTCAGGAGAAGGACACAGAGCATTTGAAGCGGCAAAACATATTTACGATCTTGCAGTATTGGAAAGGCATCCAAGCATTCTTTCGCTTGAGAAAAACGAAACGCTGATGAAGCAATTGCTGAATATCCGCATGGAAGAAGAGAAGGAACGGCACGATGGAATCCCTTATGTTGCCCCGAATCAGTTCCGCTTTTTTGAAGATGCGGCTCAGGATGAGCTTGTCCGCAATGCCTATTCCACGATGCAACGGCAGTATGTTTTAAGAGAACAGGATCGGATTTCGTTTGATGACGCGATGGCATCCTTACAACGAACAGCAGACCGTTTGTATGAGAATCGCGCGTGGGAAAATGCCTGTCCTCCTAAAAGGAGAGACGATAGGGACGAAAGATAATGAATTTGCGAAAACAATAGGCAAAAGCAATATATCAGGAGGTGATGTGTTATGAAAAACATAATCGAAGAGTTGTGGAATGGAGAAATTCTCCCACAGGAGAATCTGACGAAAGATAATCCGGAATATCAGGAACTGAGACACCGGCAAATCAAGAAACAGCAGGAGTTGGTGAAGACACTCTCTGATGAACAGAATGAAAAATTCGAGGATTACTGCGAAAGCGTACTTGCGGCAAGTGCAGTTGCCGAGCGAGAAGCATTTATCTCCGGATTCAAAATTGCAATGAGGCTGGCTTGTAAGGCTCTTACGGATGAAACAAAAGAATAAATTGCCATACTCTTTGATTTCAAAGAAAAAATAAAGGTATTGGCAAAGCCACTTAATTTTCCGAGCGAAATTAAGTGGCTTTTTCTATTTCACAAAGGAGAGAACATGAGTAATATAAAAAAGAAATACGGTGTCCGTATCAGCGTATTGGAATACGGATACTACGAGGTGGAAGCCGGATCGAAAGAAGAAGCGGAAGCTAAGGCGGAAGAAAAAATCGCGGAAGGAAATGTCTGTTGGGGAGATTTTGAAATCACAGATTCCACAGCAGAAGAAGTACGAAAAGAGAAAGTGAGGGATGTCGGTGACAGATAATGAAGAAGCCTTGAACCGAAAACTTTACGAAAAAGTCTCGGCGGAAATGGAAGCGTATGAGAACGAACTGCTTGCCATGCCACCTGAAGAAATTCTGGAACACGCATATGCTTATGCAACGAAACAGGACGTTGTTCTGGCACTTGAGGAGCACGATCTGAACGGAAAACAGGCACAGGCATTGCTCCAATGCGACAACGCTTTGGAAGCCATTTTTGACCGTTGGGAGCATACAGAGATGGCGTATATGGATACGCTCTGTGACATGATTTCCTGCACGGCAAACGAAAAACTTCGGGCTGCTTTCAAAGACAAACTGAGGCAGGGCGGGAGATAAGATGCCGCGTTATGTAACACCCGATGTGGTGGAACAGGCACGCAAGGTCGATCTTCTTTCCTACCTTCAGGCAACTGCGCCAAACGAACTTGTCCGCTGCGGTGCGGAGGAATACTGCACAAGGGAACACGACAGTCTCAAAATTTCACACGGCAAATGGTATTGGTGGAGTCGTGGAATCGGCGGCGCGTCGGCGCTGGATTATCTTGTAAAAGGACTTGGTATGGACTTTGTTTCGGCTGTGAAAGCCGTGATGAATCAAGCACCAGCCGTCCGAATAACGCCTCAGCCGAAGCATGAGAAGCCCACGCAGCCGGCTCTCCCGCGATACACCTTTGACTGCAAAACCGTAAAGGAGTACTTACAGGAAAGAGGCATTGACGGGGAGATCATAGACAATTTCATAGAACAGAAGCAGATAGCCGAGTCGGTGAAAACCGGAGCGGCTCTTTTCTTTGGAAAGGACAAAAACGGAAATGTACGCCAATGCTCGGAACGCGCAACAGACGGAACGCCAAACAAAAAGGACACTTACGGAAGTGACCGGAGTTATTGCTTCTTTTCCGAAGCACAGGCACCGTGTACCTCTGTCAGTGTGTTTGAAAGTGCCATTGACCTGATGTCTTTTGAAACGATTATGAAGCGCCGGGGATTGGACTTTCGGCGCTTTCATATGCTCTCACTTTCGGGTGTGTACCTGCCCGGAAAGAACGAACAGGACTTCCGGATTCCCGCCTCGCTGGAGCGATTTCTGCGTGAGTATCCCGACACGAAAGCCATCTATCTTCACCTTGACAGTGATTACGCCGGCAGACGAGGTGCAGCCGGTTTTATCACGGTTCTTGGAGACAGATATGATGTCAGATATCTTCCGCCAAAGTACGGAAAGGACTACAACGATTACCTGATGCACCTCATCCATCTTGAAAATCTGAAAACCGAAAGGACACAAAAGAATGAATTACGAAAAGAAAAGACCGAACCGCGATGAGCGCATGAAGCGGAAGTTTTTCAGAAATCTCTACCGCCTGTGTGCCAAGACCTGCTACTTTGACAAGGACAAAAGTCATGTGCAGTCGGTGGTGGACAGTATGGCGGAGAACAAGAAATTTAACCCGATCCTGTGTTGGAAGTTCACGCCTGTCACCGCCTGTAAGGTCGTGATGGAGGAAGCGGACTACGGTATCCGTCACAACAGCCTGTTTCCATGCGGCGGTAAGCTGATTGCTGAGAGAACCAACGATGCTACGGAAAACTTCGGCTTCGTTTACGACAGAAACGAACTGTGGCTGCTCAGGGATATGACCTTTGCCGTTACAAGATGCATCACATACGGGAACTGCGAGGGTGAGCGTATGACCTACCGTTACTTTATCGGGAACGATTTGGATTGCTTCCGAAAGTATTGCGAGGCTGACGACATTCTTGCCCGTGTGCGTGAGCTGATACGCGAGAATGAAAGTCAGTTTGAGGTGTGAGCATGAAGAAAAACTATAAGGTGCGTATCACCGAAACGCTCGTGATGACCGTGGATGTGGAAGCTCATTCCCGCGATGAAGCGGAGCAGATCGCGTCGGACAATTGGCATAATTCCGACTATATTCTTGACGCAGATAACTTTGTCGGAGTCGAGTTTGAAGCGACCGAGGAAGAGCCGGTCAGGAAGAAAAATTATCGAGAGGAACGCTGAAAGGAGGAACGGGGCGGCGAGGGGTACAGGCGCGTCGCTAAGTCTTAGCAAGCACTGAATGATACCTCCCACCCGGATGCCTCCCACCGGGTTTTCGGTACATTCGCTTGTGAGGGGATTGCATCCCCTAATACCCCTGCTGCCTATATAAAGTATGGTGGATTACAGAGTAAAAGATCAGAGCCGGAAGCGACCTTACAGAGTACAGGTCTGGCTTGATCCGTTTGAATATCAACGGCTCAATATTATGGTCGCGTACACCTCTCTCAGCCGTGAACAGGTCTTGCGCGACCTCATCAACGGGCTGACAATCAAGGCGGCTCCCGTTGCCGAGTACGGCGCTATTGTCCGTGAACTCAACCGCATCGGGAATAACATCAATCAGATTGCCGCCAAGCAGCACAGCCACGGATTTGTGGATGAACCGATGCTCCGTGAAGCGGTCGCTTCCTTACAACGGATGGAGCGGGAATTTACACGCGCCTTTGCACAGGAGAGCTGATGGCGGTCACGGCGATCTGGAGTGTCAAGGGCAGTGTGGGAAAGGTCCTGCGCTATGTTGCGAACCCGGCAAAGACATGGAACGGACAGTATGCGGAAGCGGCGAAATATCACACGGTGGAGAGGGTATTGGAGTATGATGCCGACGCCATGAAAACAGAGAAGCAGTTTTATGTTACCGGTATCAATTGCTCAGACAGTCCCGCCTCCGCCGCCGAGCAGTTCCACGCTACCAAGGAGACATGGAAGAAGCCGGGCGGCATTGTCTGCTTTCACGGGTATCAGTCCTTTGAAGGAGGCGAGGTCACGCCCGACATCGCATATGAGATCGGTGTCAAGCTGGCAAAGCAACTGTGGGGCGACCGCTTTCAGGTTGTCGTTTCCACACATACGAATACCGGAAAAATCCATAACCACTTCTGTCTCAACAGCGTGTCGTTTACGGACGGCAAACGGTATTACGACCAGAAAGCCACCTACTACAAAATGCGTGAGGTTTCGGACGATCTTTGTGAGGATTACGGACTGTCGGTGATCGAAAATCCCGGACGCGGGTCCAAGCAATATAAAGCATGGCTCGGTGACAAGGACGGCACTTCCCAGCGCGACGCAGTACGGACGGACATCGACGCTGTGCTTGAATATGCGACGAGCTTCCGGCAGTTTCAAATCGAGATTCAGAACCGGGGATATATTCTGGAATACCGCGGGAGCTTTCTTCGCATCCGACCGGACGAGGGAAAGAAATTCTTTCGCCTTGATCGTCTTGGTGACGGATATTCCGAGGATGAGATACGGGAGCGATGCCGCTGTAATTACGAAAACAGACCGCGCCCGGTTCGCGTGGCATTTGTTTACCAAAAACGGGAGCGCGCAACGGGTATAGTAGGGCTTTACCGCCACTATGCGTATCTCCTAAAGCACTTCCCGTATGAGGAGGTGCGCCCGTTTGACCGGACAGCGTATGCGGCAATGCGGGAGGACGCACGAAAAGTAAAACGGTACAGCGAAGAAGCCAAACTTCTTGCCGCCAATGACATCGTGACGGCAGAGGACTTGAGGCACTTTACAGAGAATATCGGAACCCGTTTCAAAGCTCTTGCGTATGAGCGCGCGAAACAGCGCAACCGCCTGCGGCGAATGCACGACAGCACCGCCATGCAGCCTACCAAGGAAATTATTTATGACCTGAGCGCACAGATGGCGGAACTGCGACGGCAGATGAAGCTGTGCGAGGACATTGCCGAGCGGTGCGGTGTGATCGAGATGGTGGTCAACGAGATCGAGCGCGGGCAAATTGCCGAAAAAAAGAAACCTGCGGAAAAGAAAAAATGCGAAAAAGGGATTGACATTTGATAGCATTTGTGCTATCATAATAATGGAACGAATGAAGCAACCCGGAGAAGAAAAGAATATGTACAGCATTGAGTTTTACGAGAAGGAAAACGGTGAGTCCGATGTATGGGACTTCCTTGAAGAACTGCGGGAAAAAGCAGCGACAAATAAGGACGCACGAATACAGTATCGTCAGATAACACTGTATATTGAACTTCTTCAAAACAACGGAACGCGGCAACAGGACAATATTACAAAGCATATAGAGGAAAACATTTGGGAGCTGCGTCCGGGGAACAATCGTGTGTTCTATTTCTATTACGAGAACAACACCTTTGTCCTGCTTCATCATTTCCGAAAAAAGACGCAGAAGACACCGCAGAGAGAAATTGAACAGGCGAAAGCAGAACGCAATGATTATTTACGCCGAAAGGAGGCTGTAAAGAAATGAAAACATGGGATGCGTATAAGGATCATGTAAAAAAGGTTGACCCGGATGCAAAACGGGACATTGAGGAAATGGAGAACATTGCCGCTATCGTCAGCAAGATGGTGGAAAAACGGAATGATCTCGGAATCACGCAAAGAGACCTTGCCGCAATGTGCGGAATTCCGCAGTCCTCGGTGGCGCGAATCGAATCGTTTCAGACAACACCGAATCTGGATACCCTGCTGAAGATCATGCAACCGCTTGGTCTGAAGCTGGTGGTTGCACAGGCAAACGAATAAGCAAAAGTCAGGGCAGCAAAAATGTTGCCCTGATTTTTTATGCCTCGGATGATTCCGTGGCTTTTTTATTACGATAAAAAAAGGAGAAAACAGAAAGATGAACACATCCGGAGAAGCTGCCGAGCAGGTTATGAGGATGTCGCTGGAAGGCGCGGAGATCCTTATCAAGCTCACAGGCAGTGGAGCAAAAAATGCGGCTGTTCTCTTGTATTCAATTTGCAGGGAGCAGAACAAGACAAGGGGCAAGGAACGACTGACCAATATGCTTCGTTCCGGCAAGCCTTTGAAGGTGTATACCTTCAAGCGGGACAATCTTGAAAAGTTCAAGGAGGTGGCAAAGGAATACGGTATCCTCTATACCGTGCTCAAAGAGAAAGAAGATAAGGACGGCGTGTTTGATGTGCTGGTCCGCGCGGACGACGATTCCAAGCTGGCAAGAGTGATCGAGCGGTTCAAGTTTTCCGGCGTCGATACGGCAGAGGTCAGAACCTCCATGCAGAAAGAAAAAGCGGAAAAGGGAGAAGCGGCGCAGACCGCACCCGCCAAAGAGGAAGAATCCAAAGAGAGTACGGAAGTGCCTGAAAAGGAGAAAGAAGCAACCGAACCGGAGCAGGCAGAGCCGACCGTGACCGCACAGGTCGGGGATGATGAAGAAAAGGAGACACCGGAGAGAACTGCACCGACCAAGGAACAGAATCTTGACGACCTCGCTATTCTGACGGGTGAGAAGCCCGCAACCGAAAACCCCACTATGGCTCGGCAGGGCGCAGAGGAACCGTTGCCGGAAAGTTCGTCCATGGACGAGGGCAAAGCCGTTACGGGCAGTCCTGCTCCGGACAGAAGCGGAACGGAGCCGAACGGGAAGAAATCGTTGACCATGTCGAGCCTGACAGAAACAGAACCAAAGCCCCAAGAGGGAGAATTGACATCACAGCCGAAATCGAAAGAATCCGGAGCGGACGGTTACAAGACACCGGACGGAAGAGTTGATATTTCCGATGTAATCCGTCGCAAAAAAGAAGCGAGGGCAGCGCAGGCAAAAGCGGCAAAGGGATTGCCGGCAAAAGACCTGCCGCTTCCGAAACAAGATAAAAAGGAGAGGTAACAGCCATGAGCAATTCAGAACAAACCACGAAAGCAAAACAGACAGCAGAGAAGCCGAAGCTGACACCGGAGCAGCGGGAGGCGCAGAGAAAACAGGCGCTGGACGATGCGGCAAAGAAAGCCGTGTCGAGCGTGACCAATCTCCGCGCATATCTCGCAGTCCAGAGCCGCTTTGAACGCTACTCCACGAATAACAATCTTCTGATCTTTTCCCAACGCCCTGACGCGACAAGGTTGAAAAGTCTGGAGCTTTGGAACAAGGAAAAGAAGTGGATCAGAGAGGGGGCAAAGGCAGTTGCCATCTATGAACCGACAAAAAAGCAGGGCAAGGACGGAAAGACCTATACCAACTTTGTCCGAAAGAATATGTTCGACATTTCCGACATCAAAGACCCGGAGCCGGATGTCCAGCCGACCTATACCGTGGCGGAAGCGGTGCAGGGACTCTTTGCCCACAAAGCCGTGGATGTACGGATGATCCCGGACTATCCGAGCGACCGTCAGTTCGGTGCATTTTACGACGCAGAGGAGAACTGCGTGTATGCCAAGCGCGGTATGGGCTACGAACAGATTTTTACCGATGTCGCGGTTGCGCTTGCGCACGCGGAAATGGCAAAGGACATTGAGGGATACCTGCCTGCGGAGCATCAATTTGAAGCGCGGTGCGCGGCGTATGTGCTGGCAAAGAAATACGGTGTTTCCACCAAGGCGGTGGAGATTGACCGTGTGCCGGAGGAATACGGCGTGATGGACGCGGCAGGCATCCGCGAAAATCTTGCGAGGATCCATGACAGCGTGAAGAATATCAGCTCCGGAATGTATAAGGCGTTGGTCAAGGAAAAGGAACAGGAGGTGTCCCCAAAAGAGAAATCGGGTAAAGGAGGTGATGCGAGATGAGGGAGAACACCTATCAGATCGAGGTCGGGGATTATGAGAGGCGCACACTCATCGGTATCCTTGCCGAGTGCCGCAATGAATGTCTGAAACGGGAAACGCCGACAGAGGATGTCAACAACCTGTTGGCAAAGGCATTGGACGCACCGCTGAAAAAGAAGAAAGGGAAAGACCGGGATGAAAGATAACCGAATCCTGCGGTGGTGCGCCGTAGGACTTGGACTGATCGCGGTAATATGGGTATCGGTGCTGCTTGCACCGACAATCGGAGGTGGGCTTCCTTCCATGCTGCCAAAGCTGGGGAAAGCCTTTTCTCATCCTCTGCGGCTATCGTGGTGTGAGAGAACACCGACCTGTATGCTGATTCTTACAGCAATTTACGGGTTTTCGCTTCTCATCTATCACTATACGAAACCCAATTACCGCCGTCGCGTGGAACACGGTTCCGCCGAGTGGGGGGAAGCACAGAAGATTGCCAAGAAGTACAGCCAATCCCCACGGGAGATGAACAAAATCCTGACGCAGAATGTGGAGATCGGATATGACGCGCACAAGCACCGCCGAAATCTCAATACCCTTGTAGTCGGCGGTTCGGGTGCGGGCAAAACGCGTTTTTATGCCAAGCCGAATATTATGCAGGGCAATACCAGCTTTGTGGTGCTTGACCCAAAGGGAGAAATCCTGCGTGATACCGGAAAGTTGCTGGAAGCAAAGGGATATGAAGTGAGGGTGCTTGATCTCATCAACATGGAAAAATCCATGTGCTACAATCCGCTTCTCTATGCCGAGAGCGACAACGATGTGCAACGGCTTGTCACGAATCTGTTCAAGGCAACAACCCCCAAGGGCAGTCAGTCGCAAGACCCGTTCTGGGACACAGCGGCGAGTATGCTTTTGATGGCACTCATCTTTTATGTGAAAGCCAAGGCATACCCGAATCAGCAGACCTTTGGCAAGGTGTTGGAACTGCTTGCGGCGGGAGAGGTCAACGAGGAGGACAGCAATCAGCAGAGCATACTCGACGAAATGTTCGGCGATCTCGCGGAGGAGTATCCGGGGCATATCGCGCTGAAGTATTACACGGCTTATCGCGGCGGCGCGGCAAAAACGCTGAAATCCATTCAGATTACGCTTCAGGCAAGATTGGAGAAATTCAATCTGGAAAGCCTGAACCTGCTTTGCTCGGCAGATGAGCTTGACCTCAAAACATTGGGAACCAAAAAGGTGGCGCTGTTTGCCCTGATCCCCGATAACGACACGAGCTTCAATTTCCTTGTCTCGATGCTGTATACGCAGTTGTTTCAGCAACTGTTCTATATAGCCGATCATGTATACGGCGGAAACTTACCGATACCGGTGCATTTTCTGATGGATGAATTCAGCAACGTTTCATTGCCGGACGACTTTGACAAGATACTGTCCGTTATGCGTTCCCGCGGCGTATCGGTCAGCATTATCCTGCAAAACCTCGCGCAACTAAAGGCATTGTTTGAGAAACAGTGGGAATCCATTATCGGCAACTGCGATGAATTTGTCTATCTCGGAGGAAACGAGCAGAGCACGCACAAATATGTGTCGGAGCTGCTCGGCAAAGCCACTATCGACACGAATACCTACGGTAAAAGCGACGGTATGCGCGGAAACTTCTCCACCAACTATCAAAACACCGGGCGTGAGCTGATGACGCCGGACGAGGTGCGGCTGTTGGATAACCGGTACGCGATCCTGTTTATCCGTGGAGAACGCCCGGTCCTGGATTTCAAGTACGACCTGCTGAAGCACCCGAATCTTGCTCTGACCGCAGACGGAGATCGGGCAAATGCGTATGAACACGGTGTCAGAAAGCCGGAAGGAGTTCGCGTTGAGGTTGTGGACATTTCGGCATACCCCGGCAAGACGGTCAAGGACTTTCCGGAAATTGATGAGTATATCGCTGACATGGAAGCCTTTGACGATGCAGACCTTGAGGTCTATCTGGAATTTTTGCAAAACGAAAGGAACGAAGAGAATGAAAAACAAAAAGAAAATGCCTCTTAAGGCAAGAAATTTTCTGAAGGCGTGGGTGACGGCAGTGCTGGTCATCTTCGTGATCGGTGCCATGGCACTGACCTGCTTTGCGGCGGAAGATGATCCGATCACGGTGGTCAACAACCTTTCCGACTTCATGTTCGGGCTTGTCCGCGCAGTCGGTATGATTATGCTCGGATTTGCCGTTGTGCAGATCGGACTATCTCTCAAGAGCCATGACCCGTCACAGAGAGCGAACGGTTTTCTGACGCTTGCGGGCGGTGTGGTCATTACTTTTGCGAAAGAAATTCTCAATCTGATTACGGGCGGCTGATGCCCGTATGAGGAGGTGCGGGAATGAGTAACAATTGGATCGTTGAGAATATCCAAAACGCCCTCGACACCTGGAACGACAAACTGAACGAGATATGGCGGCTGCTTTCGCAGTCGCCTACCGAGTTCAAGGGCGGCACGGCATGGAATGTCATGGTAAACATCAACGGAACGCTCAAAGCGGTTGGTTATGCGCTTTTGGTGCTGTTCTTCCTGATGGGAATCATGAAGCATTACAATTCCATGCAGGAGATCAAGCGCCCGGAACAGGCACTCAAGCTGTTTATCCGGTTTGTGCTTGCGAAAGCTGCGGTCACATGGGGGCTGGATCTGATGATGGCAATGTTTACGATTGTACAGGGCATCATTTCTAAAATTATGGCTTCCTCCGGCATTGGCGGCAGAAGCGGAATCTATCTGCCGGGTGAGATGATAAAGACCATAGAGGATTGTGGCTTTTGGGAGAGCATTCCGCTGTGGGCAGTAACGCTGATCGGCAGTCTGCTGATTTGGGTGTTGTCCTTTATCCTGATTCTCACGGTGTACGGGCGGATGTTCAAGCTCTTTATGTATGCCGCAATCGCGCCGATTCCGCTGTCGTCATTTGCAGGGGAGGAGACGGGGAACATCGGCAAGAGCTTTCTGAAATCCTTTGCCGGCGTATGTCTGGAGGGGGCGATTATCGTGCTTGCCTGCGTCATCTATTCGCTGTTTGCGTCAGCTCCGCCGTCTGTCAGTACCGGTGCCTCGGCAATTACGCAGGTCTGGACTTATGTCGGGGAGATCGTATTCAATATGCTGGTGCTTGTCGGGACAGTGAAGCTGTCGGATCAGGTTGTGAGTAAGATGCTTGGAATATAAACGGAGGGAAAATGAACAGAATTATTTGCAAAGACGCATTGGCGGCACTGAGAGAGCTGCCGGACAGATGCGTCAATCTATGTGTAACAAGCCCGCCTTATTATGGGCTTCGGGATTACGGTGTGGACGGGCAGATCGGAGTAGAAGAATCTCCGCAGGCGTATATCTGCCGTTTGGTAGAGGTGTTTCGGGAGGTCAGGCGGGTACTCACGGACGACGGGACGCTTTGGCTGAACATTGCCGACAGCTATGCCGGAAGCGGAAAGGGAATATGGAAAGGGGCAACGGAGAAAACGGACTGCAAAAACAATTACCGTGCCGATACGACGGCGGCGATTCACGGAATGCCGGTTGTGTGGGACGGAATCAAGGCAAAGGATATGATTGGAATCCCGTGGATGCTTGCCTTTGCACTCCGCGCGGACGGATGGTATCTGCGTTCAGACATTATCTGGAACAAGACAAACGGTCTGCCCGAAAATGTAAAGGACAGACCGACAAAATCCTATGAACATATCTTCCTGATTACGAAATCTCCGAGGTATTACTACGATGCCGAAGCCATTGCGGAACCGTTACAGCCTTGTAGTATGGCAAGATATGAAAGAGGGCGTTCCGACCACACCAAATATAAAGGTTTCAACGGCAATCAGTCAATCAACGAAAAACGGGAACGCGGTCAGGAATGCAAGAAGCTGACGCGCAACAGGCGTGATGTCTGGAATCTCAGCACCAATTCTTACAGGATGGACGGGCATTTTGCTATGTTTCCGGAGCGATTGGTGGAGCCGTGCATTCTTGCGGGGTGTCCTGTCGGCGGAGTGGTATTGGATCCGTTCTTCGGCAGCGGAACGACCGGAGCAGTTGCGAAGCGGCTCGGACGGCAGTATATCGGGATTGACCTGAGCCCTGCGTATTGCCGGGTGGCGGAAGATCGGATTCGTGAAATCCCGGATAGCGGGGAACGGGAGCTTACGGAGGAACGGAAAAACGATGGAAATTAAAATCAACAAAGAAATCAAAGAATACACCGAAACAATGTTTTTCGGCTTGTCGGTGCGGCAGTTCATTTTCGCCCTGCTTGCCTGTGGTGCGGCGGTCGGCATCTATTTCGGATGCCGTTCTTTTTTGGGGACGGAAACGCTTTCATGGCTTTGCATGGTGGGAGCCGCGCCCTTTGCGGCTCTCGGCTTTATCCGATATAACGGTATGACAGCCGAGCAGTTGGTACGGGCATGGTTTCGCTTTGAGGTGCGGATGCCGCGCAGACTGTTGTTTCGGGGAACAAATACGCTCGTAAGAGCAGAAAAGAGAGGAAACAAATGAGCCTTTTCGGACATAAACAGAAAACGGTGGAACCGGATGCTATTCCGACTACCGTGGAACAGGCAATTCCCATCCGCGATGTATGCGAGGATGGGATTTTTCTTGTAGGGCGGAATCTTTGGTCAAAGACCTTCCGTTTTACCGATGTCAATTACGCAACGGCATCCAAGGAGGATAAGGAGGGAATGTTTTTTGCCTACTCCGAAATCCTGAATACTTTTGACGCCGGAGCTATGACCAAGATTACGGTCAACAACCGGCGACTGAATCAGACCAAGTTCCGCGAAAACAATATGCTGGAGCTTCAGGGAGATTCACTTGACAAATACCGTAACGAATATAACCGTATTCTTGCGGGTAACGCCAATCTGTCAAACGGCATTACACAGGACAAGTACCTGACGGTTGCGGTAGAAAAGAAAACGGAGGAGGAAGCGCGGGCGTATTTCAACCGTATCTCTGCCGAATTTGCGGCGCTGTTCGCAAAGCTCGGTTCCAAATTTGAGGAGGTCACGGCGGAAGAAAAACTCCGCATCCTGTTTGACTTTTTCCACTACGGTGCGGAGGACGATTACCATTATGACGCGGGATTGTATGCACAGCGTGGATACAGCTTCAAGGATGCCATTGCACCGGACTGTCTGGAATTCCGTACCGACTATTTCAAAATGGACGGGCGATACGGCAGGGTACTGTACCTGCGCGACTATGCCAATTTCATCAAGGATAGCTTCATCGCGGAACTGACCGACATCGACCGAGGTATGATTCTTTCTATCGATGCAAGCCCCATTACAACAGAAGCCGCCGTGAAGTTGGGTGAGAATAAGCTGCTTTCGGTCGAAACCAACATTTCCAACTGGCAAAGAAAGCAGAACAGCAACAATAACTTTTCCGCTACCGTTCCGTATGACATGGAGCGCCAGCGTGAGGAGAGCCGCGAATTTCTCAATGATCTGGTAGCCCGCGATCAGCGCATGATTCCAGCCCTCATTACGCTGGTGCATACGGCAGACACCAAGGAGCAGCTTGACGCGGATACCGAATCCATCCGGCAATGTGCGAGAAAGCACCTGTGTTCTCTGAATATCCTCCGCTGGCAGCAGCTTGAGGGACTGAACACGGTACTCCCATACGGCGCACCGAAGCTGGATATTCGCAGAACACTGACAACGGAATCGCTGGCAGTGTTTATGCCGTTCCGGGTACAGGAGGTCTGTCATACGGGCGGCATTTATTTTGCCAATAATGCGATTTCAAAGAACCTGATTATGGTCAACCGCGCGGAACTGCTCAACGGCAATAGTTTCATTACCGGTGTTTCCGGTTCGGGTAAGTCGATTCTGGCAAAGCAGGAGATCATCAATCTGTTTTTGTCGGATAAGGACGCAGATATTATTATCATCGACCCGGAGCGCGAGTATGGCAAGATTATGGACGCTTTCGGGGGAGAGAACATCGAAATCTCGGCAACGAGCAAGAATCATATCAATGCAATGGACATCAATATGGACTATGCCGACGGGCAAAATCCCGTTACGCTGAAATCCGAGTATATGCTGTCCCTGTGTGAGCAGGCGGTATGCGACCTCGGACCGAAGCAAAAGTCGCTCATTGACCGCTGTACGGCAAATCTGCTGAACGGATATATGCGAAGCGGCTTTTGCGGCAAGGCACCGACGCTGAAAGATTTCTATGAAGAACTCAAGGCACAGCCGGAACCCGAAGCAAAGGATATTGCGCTGTCGCTGGAACTCTTTACAAGCGGCAGTCTCGATACCTTTGCCAATGAAACCAATGTAGATACCAAGAACCGCTTGATCTGCTATGACATCCACGATCTCGGCAGAGCCTTGATGCCCATCGGAATGCTTGTGGTGCTCGATAACATTCTCAACCGAATCACCGCGAACAAGGCGAGAGGGAGAAAGACCTATATCTTCATTGATGAAATCTATCTCCTTTTCAAGCATGAGTACTCGGCGAACTTTTTGTTCACGCTTTGGAAGCGTGTCCGTAAGTACGGTGCGTTCATTACGGGCATTACGCAAAATGTCGAGGATCTTCTGCAAAGCCATACGGCAAGAACCATGCTGGCAAACTCCGAGCTTGTGGTCATGCTCAATCAGGCGGCGACAGACCGCGAAGAGCTGGCAAGTCTGATGGGAATCTCCGATCTTCAGATGTCATATATCACAAATGTAGATGCAGGACACGGGCTTGTCAAGATCGGTGGGGCATTAGTGCCTTTCGTAAACAAAGTGCCGAAGGATACAAAGCTCTATGCCTTGATGACAACCAAATTCGGTGAATCGTGATGCCGAGCATAAAGACACGCGAATCCCTCAGAACCATAAAAACCTTTGACCGGGCGAAAGCGCTCGGTCAAAAGGTTAAAAATGGGGCAGGGGAGGTAAAAGAGTACGGCGAAGAATTACGGAACACGCGCTATGAAAGTGCAAACGAATATGCCGGCAATGCGGTTGAGAACACCGAAAGGCGCACGGCAAGAAATGTTGCCTATGGTGCTGGTAAGATTGGAAATTGGGGATTGAAAGAAACGCGAAAGAATCTCCTGAAATGGCGCAACCGTCAGAAGAAGTTCAAAGTGAATGTACAGCAACCGAAACAGCTTCCTGCTCCCAAGCGTCCGGCTTTATCGTCTGCAAAAACAACAATTGAAACGGCACAGAAAGGTGTAAAGACAGCACAGCAAACAGCTAAGGCGGCGGCGAAAACTGCAAAAGTGACCGTCAAAGCCGCGCAGAGGGCGGCGCAGGCGGCAAAAGCAGCGGCGAAAGCTACCGTAAAGTTTGTGAAGGTTGTGGCAAAAGCCATTGTTGCCGCCGTAAAAACTACGGTAGCGGCAGTCAAGGGAATTGTTGCGGCAATTGCCGCAGGCGGTTGGATTGCCGTTGTAGTCATTCTCCTGATCTGTATGATCGGGCTTGTGGTAGGATCGGTGTTCGGCATTTTTGCTCCAAGTCCTGACAACGAAAACGGTATCACGATTGTTCAGACGGTACGCGAAGCAAATGCTGAATACGAGGCACAGATTGCGGAGATAAAGAGCCGATACGACTATGATATGTGCTTTGTAACGGGTAATCCATGTGAGTGGAGTCTTGCTATCGCTGTATATGCCGTCAAGACGAATCGGACAGAAGATGTCGTGACCTTTGACGAAGCGAAAGCGGAGGTTCTGAAAGAAATCTATCGCCGCTTGAATCGTATGGATGTCCATACGGAGCAGATCACGGTGAAAGAAACGCACCTTGAAACACAGGAGGACGGAAGCGTTGTGCCGGTTGAGCAGGCGGTTTTGAAAACTTATTTGTATATTGACACGGTTTCTCTAACAGCAGAAGAAGCGGCGAACCTTTACGGCTTTGATACAAAGCAAAGGGAACAGGTTGGTGAATTGCTCTCCGATAAGAACAAAGAGATGTGGGATGGCTTGCTGTCATAGACATTTTGCCTTGAAAGAACACTTATAATAAAGGCGTGAGAAAGACACGAACAGTGCGGCTTGAAGTTTCTATGCAAGCAGACAAAAATGAGAGCAATCGATTAAAAGAACAATTGGTAGTTATAGTAATGAAAAAAGACGACTTTCACGGTCGTCTTTTTTCTATATATTGAGATAATTATAAAACACGGAGGGGTATAAATTGAGTGAATACGGATATGTCCGGGTATCGTCAATCGATCAAAATGAGGAACGGCAAATGGCAAATCTGAAAACTTGCCAAAAACACCGCTCTCGAAGAAGCAATGTCTTTGGGGTCATGAAAGATTGCCATATACATCGCAGGAAATACTTATATCGATGTTTGCGGTGTCAACCGTAACAAACAGAACTTTCCTCTTAAATGTTCCAACACCGTATGCAGTATTGCCGGATTTAGTAGCATTACCATTGCTGAAAGACCAGTCGCTTGCATAAATTGTTTGAGAGTATGTGGCACTTGTGCAGGTTGCCGAAACATTTTCTACTACAGAAAATTCAGCAAACAAAGTGTATTCCCATTCGAGATTTCCCTTTTTATCACGACAAGTTACTACTTTGTTTCCCGCTTTTGTAAAAGTTGCTGAATTGGTTGATGTGAGTGACAATGTGGAAATATCTTTGGCTATGAGTGTGATTGTAATATAGCTACCATTATTCAAATATACAATTTCAGTTTTATTTTTGTGAACGAATTCAATATCACGGGCTGCGAAAGCCGATGGTGTTAATGTAAACATAAGAAGGAATGTTAATAATATCGAAAAGATGCGTTTTTTCATAATGATTCTCCTTGAAAATATTTGATTTTAGAAATTGTTTGTGATGTTAATTGTGTGTTCATTGATGATGGAATCTGCCAATATATACACAGTAAGAATAAGCGCCAGCAAAAGGACTACGGACAAAATCTTATAAAATATGAATCTTTTTGCTTTTTTATGTAGATGCTGGATATCATCTGCTGACGCAAATGATGATGCAATGTCCTTGGGTGTGCCGAACCTGTTTTCAATATCGTTGATTGTTATTTCATCATCAGGGTGTTCTTCGATATATTCATAAATTCTGTTTTTAAGCTCCGATATGAATGCAAATTTTATACCACCCGGACAAGCGAGCAGCTTTTTCACTTCGGAGCAATATTTTTTGATATCTTTATTGATTGTTTTCTTCATTTTGTTTTCCCTCGACAGAATAATTCATAATCAGATTTACACCCTCGATGACTTTTGAGTATACATCGATTATCGTGTTTAAATATTCGGCTCCAAGTGGTTCAAGGTGGTAATAAACGCGCGTTCTGCGCTTTCCTACAAGGATTTTGTTTTCGGAAATATAGTTTTTGCCGATAAGCCGATACAGGGGACCATACAAAGACCCCTCTTTGATGTCTATCAGCCCCTTTCCTCTTATATTCATTTCGTTTATCATCTGATAGCCGTACATATCTTCCTGCGACAGCATTTTCAGAATGAGCATTTCGAGAATTCCCCGTTTGAGATTTTCTTCAATGTCGTTTCTTTGTATCATTTTTCTTTCACCTATTTAAGCGATTAATAGTGTAAATCTACTATATCATACAAATTTCGCGTTGTCAATATTGATTGTGACAAAGTATGCTTGACAAAATTTATTTTGTGTGGTAATATATAAGCAGAAAATCATTTAGGTGCATCATGCGATAAATTTCAAATGTTAGACTTTTTATGATTTATTTATGAGTTTTGTTTTGTTAAAAGTGTACATGCAATAACATTTAGAGTCGTAATGGTAGAACCGTGGTCACTCATTGCCGAACGACTCGGCGGGGCGGACTATGATGGGGATATGGTAAAGGTGATCTATGAGCCGGTGATCTGCGAAAGTATCGCCTCTCACTATAGGGAAACGGCAAATCCATTTGAAGACCGATTCGCAAGCCGTAACAATCTGCCACTGCTCAGTATTCCGACCGACGAACCGCAGTTGCGGGATGCAAATGACCTGCACGCTCGGTTTGAGGCAGTCAAGAGCACCTTTTCCTCGCGTGTCGGGCAGATTTCCAATGCCGCTCTTGACCGCAGTATTCTCGCTTACGATGAAAATGCGGATGCCGAATACAATAAAATTGATTGAAATATAAATACTTAAGCCTCCGAAGCACAAGTGCGAATCGCATTTCCCATCCGAGACTTCCAGACCCGCACAAGCGCTTGCACTTCAGGCAAGCACACTTGTGCGGGTTTTTCAGAATATGAAGCATCCTCCTATGCGTGGAAATGATTGCATTTTCAGTCAATCCACTCGAAGAATTTCAGAAAGGATTGATTGGTAATATGGTGCGAGTGGCATTGATAGTTGCGATTTCAGCAAGATGTATTCACTTCTTGATATAAGGATACGCAGGGAAGTTGTCATCAGAATAAACTGTTATTGATTTAGAACAAATAGTAGGTACTTATAATGTCAGATATTAGATTGCCAATCATAAAAAATCCCCCGTATAGATCATTTCAAGAACCGGCGTTCTATTTGGGAATTCTTTTCACTGATCCTAATTATATCGACGAGTTCTTCAATAGTTATATTAATTTTGCAATCAGCACAAGTGGCTGGTTCCGAGTCTGTACTCCAAAATATAATTGGTATGATTATCCGGAATGCGATTGCGAAATCGAAAGCATTATCATAAAAGGGAATCCCTATAACATTTCAAAAGATGATCCGTATGAAAGTCTTGTGAATTTGATGCAAAAGAAAATAGCATCCGGATATTTTGTTCAAGGTTTTTGTGATGAATTTTACATTCCGTCAAAATTTAACTATAATAAAAACCATAATTTTCATGACTATTTGCTTTATGGTTACAATAACGAGAAAAAATATTTTATTGCTTTGGGCTATACCGACAGCTGGAAATACGAAGAATATAAAATATCATATTCTGAAATGTATGACTCGATAAAATGGACAAAAGAAAATAACATTTGCGCCTTAAACAACGGTGTTGCCAAGTATGAGTTTATAAAGCCAAAGGCGGGTAAAAGATATTCATTTGATATAAAAAAGGTGAAAGAAGAATTATATAATTTTTTGACATCTCAAGACTCGATTGACAGAACAAATATTTATGGGATAAATGCATGTTCTATTTTTTGTGAAACGTTAAAGGAAAAATTTGATATTCGTTGCTTGCGTGTAGTCATGGAGCACAGCTCAATAATGGCGGACAGAATAGAATATATTTCAAATAATTTGGGCGTTCAATTGGACGATATTATTCATAGATATAGTAAAGTGAAAAACAATTCAAAGGTTATGTTTTATACGGCTTTAAAATATTTAATAACCAACAGAGAGTATCTGAAGGAAAAAGTTGAAAAAATGGTAAGAGAAATATTCGATGAAGAAATTCCGATTTTAAAGGATTTCTATGATAGAATATAGGAAAACTATTGAGTGTAATTATGAAAAAAACAATTATCGAAACTAACATAATGAAATCAAGTGAATACCATCAATTTTATTTAGGAATTCTTTTGCAGAATCAAGACTTTATTTTGGATGTTTATAACAAACAAATCGGATTGATGTATAATAAAATCACTAAAGAGTTAAGCGTCCCATTCAGTAATACATATAATTGGCTGGCAGATACAAGTTTGATGGTAGAGGGTTTTATTATAGGAAAATCTTTTGATGTTGTATCTTGGAATTTGCCTGAAGAACTTCCGGAACTGATTAAAGATAAGCTCAATGATGATTTTTATATTAAATATACCGGAGATCTGTTTTATATTTTGAATAAACCAGAATATGGCAAAATTCATAATTGGGGCGAAATATATATAATCGGTTTTGAAAACGAGAGATTTGTTTGTGTCGGAAAAACGAAAAAGTCATTTTTTGAAGAATACCTTATGACGGAAAATGAGATGGTCGAATCTGCACGTAAACGTCAAGGATTGGAAATATACGATGATTATACATTTTCGTTTGAAATAGACTTTTATAAACGCAAAAAAGATATTTCTTATAAGTTGGACATAGAGAAGATAAGATCAAAGCTATATGATTTTTTATATCCGTTGAAGAGAGAAAAATATATTTTAGGTGTGGAAGTGTATGAACAGATAATTAATGACTGGAGATCATCTGGGGTAATCCCACAGCAATTATTTTATATAAGAGATAATATGCTTCTAATGAAAGAACGCTTAAAGTATTTATGTTCTTTAAATTTGATACCGGATAGAATATACCGCAATTACTGTGGTTTGGATATAAATATACATAAAATATGTATGGATTTTGAGAGTTCTATGGAAATCAATCAAATTGTGTCTGAATTCAAAACTATGACACAAAAAGAAGTGGCTATATTAACTGATTTCCTAAATGCTATTATGTTGATGAATGGTATAACAGCAAAACTCGCGGGACTTTAGCTGTGGGAGATACATTTGCCTGTGAGAGCGGAGTTACCTACAAAGCGGTATTTGTTGTTACGGCGTATACCGGGACCACTTCTGAAACGGAGACAGTTGAATATATTGAACAATGTCCTTGACATAAAGAAAAAAGTAGTATTTATATCAGTTTAGAATATTACTCCATTCCCGAATACAGGGGGGGCTATTTCTTAACGCTGTTCATCTGTCAAGTCCATCGGGTACATCTTGCGTTCCTTGTTTCCTTTTTTCATACCTCTATTATACCACATTTACCTTATGAAAACAAGTTCTTAAAACAATCTGACATATGGGTATATCTGCGTACAGTGATCATAGGCAACACTTATTTGTGCTTGACAAGATGACCCTAACACTGATTAAAATACTGTTTTCATAAAAAGGACCTCTACGACTCCTCCTACTGTGCGTTGTAGAGTGTCTTCCCTCTCAAACAGTATACTACAAAAATATTACAAAATCATCGCTAATCGCCAGCTTTCATTCCTATTTGTGCTGACGCTTTAGCGGCAGAATGGAGATTAATATGTGTAAAGTTGCGATACTTGATACTGGTGTAAATACGAAACACGAAAAGTTGGCTACTTCAAATATCCAGTGTTATCACATCGAACACACCCCCTTGAATAGTATAACAATAGTGCCAGGATGCTCTGATACGATTGGGCATGGAACAGCAATCTGTGGTATTATAGTATCGGAATTGCCAGAGGTAGAATTAATAGTATTTCAAATATTTGATGATTATTATGAAATCAAGGATGAGAGATTAATTTGCGCATTAGAATATATTTATAATTTTTGTGATGTAGATATTATAAATATGAGCATGGGATGTACAATGTGTCAAAACAGAAAAAAACTAGCTAATATATGTGATAAATTAGCTCAAAAAGGGGTTGTGTTGGTTGCTTCATATGACAATGACGGTGCTATTAGTTACCCCGCGGCATTTAAATCGGTTATCGGTGTTGATTTTGATATGTCTTGCAAAAAAAATGATGAATTTATTTTTATCGAAAACTCGGTTGTTAACATTTTAGCCAAAGGCATAAATCAAAAAGTGTGTTGGTCTAACAACACTGATTATATTATTGGTGCAGGTAGTAGTTTTGCTACCGCTCATATAACTTCATATATTGCAAAAGCTATATTCAATGCAGAAATTAAGGAAAGAGGATTAGATTCTGCAAAATTATACCTCAGAAAAAACGCAAAATCCATTATAATTTGTGATAAATCAAAGGATACACCAAAATGTTTTGATTACAATCGAATAGCAGTATTTCCTGTCAATAAAGAAACTACTTCTATTTTGAATTATTCAGAAATGTTAAATGGTACTTTAACTCACATATTTGATGTAAAGCAATTTGGAAGAATAAATAAGTCGATGGCATTCTTTTGTCATCGAGATAATCGCCCAGCATTAAGTGTTCACAATGTTGAATTAATAGAAAAATATATTAATGATTTTGATACATTGGTTGTGGGACATACAGAAGAGATTACCCAAATTACATGCATCGATTACAAAAAGGTATTGTGCCAAATTTGTCTAAAATATAATAAAAATATCTTTTTTTTGGGCGAACCACCTCAAGGTGAATTTCAAAAGTTTGTTACTAAATCTTTGATTTGCTATTCTCCAATTATATCCTCCAGCCAAGTTCGTTTTGATTGTTTAGGAAGATTACGTGTTATTGCCACTCCAATTGTTATGATTGCAGGAACATCCTCTAAACAAGGGAAGTTTTCCTTACAATTAAGTTTGAGACAAGCGTTTTTGAATAATGGTTATAAAGTTGGGCAGTGGAGTACAGAACCTCAAGCACAGTTGTTTTCAATTGATGAAGTATTTCCAGCGGGATACAACTCGTTCCTAGATTTAGATGAAAATCAGATATTGGAAATTGTTAATTATCAATTATCCAATATTGAAGAAATGGATCCCGATATAATTATAACTGGAATTCAATCTTTTACTTTGCCCTATAATCTTATTAATACAAAAATGTATCCTTATCGCCAGCATTCAATAATAAGCGCATTGCAACCAGATGGTATTGTATTATGTGTAAATATTTATGATGAACTTGACTATATACACCGTGTAATTAATTATTTAGAATCTGTAACACAGGGGAAAATTATATGTATTGCAGTTTATCCAATCGGCAAAAAAGGAACATGGTCTTTTCAAGAGTTTAGAGAATATTTCTGTGAACTAGATGAAATTAATCAAGCAATTAATACCATAAAAGAACGATTTGATGTGCCCGTATTTTCTATGAATAATACAAACGAAATTTGTCAATCCATTATTAACTATTTAAGCTGAGAGGATAATTATATGAAAGTGAAAAAACAGTACAATTTGTTTTCCAATATTGCATATGCCTTGCACAATATTTGGAAATGGGATAAGGCGTTTTATCTATTCTTTATCCCCAGCATTCCGCTTGCAGTATTGTTGCCGTTGGCAGCAACCTATTTTCCCAAAATATTGATTGACTCGGTAGAATCACAGAAAAGTACTCAAAAAGTTATTGCCATAATCGGCATCTATTTTGCTGGGCTTTTGATTATCAATCTATTTAACAGCTTATGTGGAAGCAGATTGCATATGAGGCAGTATAATATTTCATTGCGCTATCAACACGCGATTAGTGAAAAGCATATGCGTACCGATTATGCAAATGTTGACAATCCCGAAGCTATTACGAAATATCAACACGCAATGAATGATGCTTGCTCGGGGCGATGTGCACCCGAATTTATTTGGCAAACATTGATGGGATTATTGACGAGTTTGCTTGGAATATTTACATACGGTTCGATTATTGCCGTTGTGTCCCCTGGAATATTGGCACTTTTGTTTATGTCAGCATTTATTACCTATTTGATCAGCCGTTGGCAAACGAGCTATATTGAAAAGAATAAGGACAAATGGCTGAATATTGACCGTAAGATCGGTTATCTGCAAAGCTTTTCGCAAAAATTTGATTATGCAAAGGATATCCGAATTTACGGTATGTTCGATTGGCTTGCCGATATGCTGACAGGCTTTCAGAAAGAACGGTTTGGTTGGACGAAAAAGGTCAGCTCGCGTAGCCTAGGTGGAACTTCTATCAATGCGTTGCTGACTTTGCTCCGCAATGGTGTAGCTTATGCTGTGCTCATTGTTATGGTTTTCAACAATGAGATCGGTGCGGGTGATTTTGTATTTTACTTTGGTGCGATTACCGGATTTTCAGTGTGGCTGAACGGTATCGGAAACAAAGTGAATGATATTGCGCATAAGAGTATAAAGATTGGCTACTACCGTGAGTATTTTGAAATTGAAGAAAAGTATAATCATGGAGAAGGTTGTACTCTTCCTACTAAGCAAGATTTGCCTGTGGATATTGAATTTCATAACGTATCCTTCAAATATCCCTCTTCCGACGGTGAAAAATACGCGCTGAAGAATGTAAATTTGAAGATAGATAAGGGAGAAAAGCTTGCTATTGTCGGCGCAAATGGTGCAGGAAAAACCACACTTGTTAAATTGATGTGCGGCCTTTATTATCCATCCGAAGGTGAAATTAAGCTGAACGGACATGCCATTGCCGAATATAATATAGAGGACTATTATTCGCAGTTTTCGGCGGTGTTCCAAGACATATATCTGCTCCCCGTTACCATTGCGGAATTCATTTCTTCTTCTGAAAATGATATCGATCGTGATAAGGTGCTGAAGGTTATTCGAGAGGTAGGACTTATAGATAAGATCAACTCTTTGCCGAATGATATCGATTCAAGGCTGATGAAAGGCGTTTTCGATGATTCGATTGAAATGTCTGGTGGTGAAAAGCAAAAGCTGATGCTTGCCCGTGCACTTTATAAGGATGCCCCTGTGATTATTCTTGACGAGCCTACAGCTGCGCTTGATCCTATTGCTGAGAATGAGCTTTATTTAAAGTATAATGAACTGACGGTTTGCAAAACATCTGTCTATATTTCACACCGTCTTGCATCCACTCGCTTCTGTGATCGCATCATTTATCTTGAAAACGGTGAAATTGTGGAATACGGTTCTCACGACGAGCTGATGAAGTTGGGCGAAAAGTATGCACATATGTTTGCGCTTCAAAGCCATTACTACAAGGAGGATGCGAAAAATGCGTAAAAATAATCCCAATATTCGTGCGCTCAAATTGTTGCTTTCCTTCTGTCCGTCTTATTTTCCGTTGTTGATTGCAAAATCATTTTTCGGAAAACTGTCTCCGTATTTCAATCTTTATCTTTCTGCCGAGATTGTGAATGAGATAGTTGGTGCAAGAAATAAAGAAAAACTTATTACACTTGTGTTGATCACGGTGCTTGGTAACTTCGCCATTGCGATCATCGGAGATGTTTTGAACCGCGTTTTTGGTCATAAGGAAACTTTGCTCTATCAACACGAGGCGGCATATTATAATAAAAAGACCTTATCTCTTGATTATGATGATCTTGAAAACACAAAGGTTCGTCAGCTTCGCCGTAAAATTACAGAATCAGCAAAAATCAATTACCACGGCAAACAGTTACTGTTGATGTCGATCGGAAGACTTGTCAATATTACGATCAGTGCGATATTGGCGCTGATCCTTGGAATTGAAATGTTTGTCTTGATGTTCTCGGCGGGATTCAGTTGGTATGTCGTTTTGTTTGCCGCGTTGATTATCGGCGTAGTTGCATTTAACGTTTGGTATTCATTCCAAGTAAAGGATAAAATGGGTGCTTTGTCGAACAAGGTTTCTCAAACGATGATTGACGAAAACCGCATTGATGATGCCGTTGATTGTTACAACATGGGTAAAGATGTGCGCCTTTACCGTCAAGATAAATTGATTACGATGCTCAAGAATTTTACATTTGATCTTCACAAAAAAGCTTTTCGCACTATGGAGAAAAAGCGCTATGTGGTGAATATTCCGTTACAGATCACGGGAATTTTGTTACAGGCCGTTATTTACGTTTTTGTATGTATATATGCGTTGGTAGGCGTGTTTGGAGTTGGCAGTATCGTTAAATATGTTGGCTTTGTTGAAACGATTATCGGCTGTATTACAAGCTATTTCAATGTATTGGGAGATATTAAGTATAATACGCCTTTCGTGAAGGATTATCTCGAATATTTCGATATTCCGCAGAAGATGTACCAAGGCTCGCTCACCGTAAAAAAATGTGATGATAACGAATACTATGTGGAATTCAAGGATGTTTCCTTCAAATATCCGGGAGCAGAAATATATGCGCTCCGTCATGTAAATATGAAGTTCAAGGTAGGGGAAAGGCTTGCCGTTGTCGGTATGAATGGATCGGGCAAAACCACATTTATCAAGCTAATGTGTCGTTTGTACGATCCAACTGAAGGAGAGATATTGTTCAACGGAGTCAATATCAAAAAGTATGATTACGATGGATATTTGGCAATGTTCTCGGTTGTATTCCAAGACTTCAAGCTTTTCTCTTTCACGCTTGGAGAAAACGTTGCTTCGGGTTCAGATTATGACGACGATGAAGTTGTGTCCGCATTAAATCAATCGGGATTTGGAGAACGTCTTACAACGATGCCTGACGGAATCAAAACGTCTCTTTATAAGGATTTTGATAAGAACGGCGTAGAGGTCTCGGGGGGAGAGGCTCAAAAGATTGCACTTGCTCGTGCACTCTATAAGAATGCTCCATTTATAATTCTTGATGAGCCGACCGCCGCATTGGATCCCATAGCCGAATATGAGATCTATTCCAAATTCAACGAAATTGTGGGTGATAAAACAGCGATCTATATCAGTCACCGCCTATCCTCCTGCCGTTTCTGTGACAAGATTGCAGTATTCGATAATGGTCAGATTGTTCAGCGCGGTTCTCATGACGAGCTTGTTGCCGATAAAAGCGGTAAATACTATGAACTTTGGCACGCGCAGTCACAGTATTATAATATCACTTAAGTATGAAACTTTACTATACAATAAAGTATTACAAGATGGCTATTGTAATGCAGATGTTTTTATTTCAAAAAAATCTGTAAAGTATACGTACAAAGATAATAGAATTCGTGATTTTTATAATTTTCTTGCTTTGGAATTTGAAAAAGTTCCAGTTATACTTTATGATAATATATATCCGTTATTAAATAGGTACATGTACTATTCAAAGAACTATCAATTTGGACATAAAATATATGCTAAATAATCAAAATGGAGAAGATATATTCGAAATATTGTTATGAAATTTTTCTTAATGTGTATAATCGCTTCTTAGGTATGACAGTAGTTTCTAATGGTAAAGATGAAATGCTTATATCTCTTAAACATAGCGAGGACGACTTTAAAAAAACATATAATAGAATGCTTGCTGAATTAATGAAGTTGCACGAAATATAATAAAAAGAAAAATGCTATAAGTATATTATTTAAAAATCGAGGAATTGTTATGTATAAATTATCCAGATTTATGATATCATTAGTAGACAAAGACAATAATCTTTTAGTTTTTAACCCATTATCTAATAAATATTATCGTTTTTTTAATGTAGGAAATCTTAGTGAATCTGAGATGCTGCAAATGTTTTTGAATGATAAAATCAAAGATAGAATGATTCAAAATGGTTTTTTGATATTAAAAGATAAAAACGAAGATGAAACTGTTGATTGGTTATATCAAAATTGTGTAAAAAATAGGGATCGTTTAGATATAGTTATTTTGACAACAAACGCATGTAATTTTGATTGTATTTATTGTTTTCAACACAAAAATAATAGTACTTTGAATTCAGTGCAATATGACGGAATTCTTGAATTTATTAAGCTAAAATTGAGCGAACATACATACAAAAACATTCGTATACGCTGGTTTGGTGGAGAGCCTCTGCTTTCAAAAGATAACATTATTAATTTTTCTAAAAAGCTTAAACATTATTGTGCTTCTCAAAGAATTAGTTTTGGTGCAAGTATGACTACAAATGGATATTTATTAGATATTGACACTTTCCGCAATTTGTATGAGAGTAAAGTTATATCATATCAAATTTCTGTAGACGGAACTCGTGAAATTCATAACAGAAATAGACCGCTTAAGAATGGTCAAGGAACATTTGAGAGGATAATGTCAAACTTAATAAATATTCGTGATCAAGCTCCGTACAGCATGTTTAATATAAATGTAAGAATAAATTTTTCAAATGATTTATTGTTGTATGCGGATGAAATAATTCAATATTATAGAGATTATTTTAATGATGATCGAAGATTTCTGTTTTCTTTTATACCTGTATTTGATTGGAGCAATACAGATGAAGATATAGAAAAGGCCAATAATATATCACCATTTTTAACAACACATCAAGAAGTGTTAAACTTAATGAAAAAATATGCCTCTTCTGTAAGATTTGAGATGTGGAGAGAGTTATTGATAGCTAGTAATCATTGTTGGGCTGGTACTAAACATGGTTATTGTATTAATGGAAATGGTGAAATACTAAAATGTGATTTTAAGCTTGAAGGCTTTCCAGAAAACATAATTGGTCAAATTTCAGCAGCTGATGGATCGGTTACTCTTGATGAGAAAAAGAGTAGCATGTGGGAATTTGAATGTCCAATGGAAAGATGTTATTTGTGTAAGAGTTTTCCTATGTGTTTGTCTACTATGTGTGGGGCTGCTCGCGTCGAAAATAAGATGGATAAAAAATGCGAGCGAGAGCTAGAAATTCTAAAAAATTATTTGGAAATCGAAAGTTATAGTAAAAACAATTTGTTTGAGGATGTTTTAATATGAAAAATATGAATAAAAATGAAATAACAAAGAAATTGGATGAGATTTTAATAAGTATTAGTTTGTACGATAACGATCCAGTATATCAAAAAGCTCTTTTGGAGGATGTGGATTCGCTTCTGTTTATACAGTTGGTTGTTGAAATTGAAAGCTCGTTTAATATAGGAGTACCAGATGAAAAATTGTTGTTAGAAAACTTTAAAGAAAAAGAGCGAATAGTAGATATTATTTTAGAACAATTATTGATATGCAAAAAAACATAAAGACACTTTAAAAATATACGTTAGGCAACAAAGAAAAAGAAGAAGCAGCAATACAGACACAAGTGATTATTTCTGAGACATATCAATGTCAAAATTGTTTTTTCAACATCATGGTGAATATGTTATCACGAATGACTTGGAAAAGTATTGCCCCCAATTAATTAATGATAGACAATGGTCATATGCTCTCGTTTAGGGGGTGTTCTACTTTCAATATTCGACAGTTGTGACCACTCTATATATTTTTTATAAGGAGGTGAAAATATGAAAAAGTTAAAGAAAAAAAGAAAAATTAGTGAAAAGTTTGTCAAAATTTACAGAGGAACATATGAGACTAAGTGCTATACTCAGGCATGTTACCCCTCAAACTGTCACACTAATCCCTGTTGACAAACTTTGCGAGAATATTTAAATATATTCGCGCACTTATGACGAAGGTTTAGGAAAAAGTCCTAAACCTTTGTTGTATTACGTAAGCCCCAAATAATACCGCGTAGGGAGAAAAAGACCTCTGGGTGTGCACCCGGAGGTCAGTGAAAAAATATCGGTATTCAGTTATTCCAGGGCATTCTGATGTCAGTGGAACACAGCAGGCGGTACTGTCAATAGTTTTTCGCGAAATTGTCTTTGGCAAAATGAAGTTTTGCGCCGGGAAGCCCGGCGGCGGAATATTCACACGTCAGTCATGTATTTCATGCAAAAATACCGCTTAGTTCCCCACTCCTTTCCCGACACATACCGCAGTCTGGCGCAAACCAGCATCAGCGCAGACTTCCCGTCCGGAAAAGTGCCGACAACGCGGGTTCGTCTCCGGATCTCACGGTTCATGCGATCAATGACATTGTTTGTGCGGATCTTAAGCCAGTGCTGTGACGAGAAATCCATATAGGTCAGGGGTTCCTCAATCCTGTCTTCCACCTTTTTTGCCGCTTCCTTCAGCTTCATCGCATGGAGCTGCTCTACAACGTCTTTTGCTTTCTTCCGCGCCGCTTCCTTGCTCTCCTGTGCATGGATTGCCTTGAGCATCCTTGACACCTCACGCGTATGCTTCCGCGGGGTT
>ERZ808278.221-NODE-221-length-45339-cov-379.495694_pt1 | contig 45339 bp, 78 predicted proteins | sample MGYA00521239_ERZ808278 | MGnify/ENA primary metagenome ERZ808278 (study PRJEB31516, sample SAMN03275600) | gut metagenome | biome: mammalia-associated habitat; material: feces | host: Papio cynocephalus | place: Kenya | collected 2012-07-17 ... | reverse complement strand
TATATATATATATATATTATATAATATATATAGAGAGTGTAAACAATGTGTAAAGTGTGTCAATGTATTGTCAAGTAGATAGAGTTGATTACAAAAGAAAAAATATTTTTCTTGGTGATGGTTCAATGTTCAATATTATATCAATAATGAACATTAAAAAGATATATATGGTTAAAGGCTACCCCAACCCCCTGGAGATTTAGGAGAAAAGGCTTGGTTACTCCCAGACAAAATTTTAACAAAAAAAATAACTTGACAAGCAAAGAAGAAAGTGGTAAGATAAGAATGTAAGAACAAGATAGCAGTTCTTATAAGCAGTAGATATAAAAAGTATTCGTTGAAATATGTACCTCAAGCAAAAGAAATGAACCTAATTATTTGCAAAGCTTAAAGAAAAATCAATCCAAATCCTAAACAAAAAGAAACCTTTTATAAATATATACTAAAAAAGTTAAGAGGACGGAAAGAAGAGAAGAGTAAGTAATGCTATCTAAGCTGAAAAAGGAAACAGGAAGTCTAATTAACTACCTATACTAGCTATTCATAAAAAAATTATGGATAGCCTAGATAAATTAAAAAAAAGAGGGGGAAAAATTTAATATATCTAGGGTGTTCATAAAGGGACGCTAGGAATAGATAAATACTCAAAAAAAATAAAAGAAAGAAATTAAGAAAGTTAAATGTCAAAGAAACTGTGTTAAACAGTTTAGGACTAATATGCTCTAGTCCCCCAAAAACCTTATCCAAGAGAGTATATTAATCCTAAAGTATTTAAAACAAGACGGTATTACAAGAGATTCTTAATTTACTTGGTTAGAAGAATCAAAAAGAAAGCAATCCTAGAAAAAAGGGGTTGTTTTTTTTAATAAAAATATAGTATAATAAATGTAATGGAAAAAGTGTTTTACAAATTCCATGCATATCACTTTTTATGAGTGGTATAGAGTGGATATAAACCTAAGACGTCGGGTAGGAGAAATTAATATCTATTCTATAGCATTTATAATATAAGTGCTTAGTACCTATCTACTTATAGTAGAAAAGGATTCTTAATACGTACAAAAGGAACGTATTATGTTAAAGAAAGAGAAAAACACATAAAATCCTGTGTTTGTGAAGAAGTTGTTAAAATTATTTAATTATGAGAGTAAACAAAGTCTTTAGTTTAGAGGTGGGGAAAACGACTAATACCCTAGACAACGAACGAAGTCGTCTACATGAAACATATAAATTTAGTCTTTTCGTTGAGATTAAATGGCTATGTGAATTGGTGCTACCTTGTAGGTAGCATAGAATATATATATATTAAATTCGGTTAGGTGGAATAACAGGAACTGGGAATTATCATAGGAAAAAAGTAAAATACCTAATTACTATGATTTAAGTACAAAAGACTGGTTTATATATATTCTATGGTGCTTATAAAAGCACTAGAGCATTAAGATTTAAGTAGTAATTTACGTGTTACCTTTATAGGTAGCATATTGAGTAAATATAAATAATCGTCCTAGTTAAGTAAGTAGTTGAAAGTGGGCAAGTTTAAAAGGTATACATTTTATTCAACAATACTGACAGTGAAATGGTTAGAGGTGGTCTTAGACTTCCTAAATATGCTTAACTATATTTACTTGATATGGTGTCTATAAGGCACTGAATTACATGTTGGTTTATTTGCTATACGAATTCCGAGGAGGATAAGATAGCAAATAGCACTAGCTTTATTAGTTAGTGTACTGATAATATTCTTAAATATGCAGTTATCAATGGCTTAAGCATAAGATAAAAGGCGGTAATATTATCGGTGCAGTATCTATTAAAGATATTGCTCTTTGGTGGAATTGGTAACACATTGCACTTTGAATGCAAAGATTCTAGGTTCGAACCCTAGAAGAGCAACCAATATTAAAAGCTCATTTTATTCACCATATTTTATGGCAAAGCAGCCTTAAATGGTTGTTTTTATTTTTTAAAAAACTGTTGACAAACTATTTAAAATATAGTATAGTTAATTTAGTCAGAAATGACTAATCACGTCCTTAGTAGATACTCTTGCCTGGGTATCTACTTTTTTGTTGCATAAAAAAAACTAGATTCAATCTAGTTTTTCAATATAAATTTCACATCTTGGGTTTTCTTTGTCATAATAAACTCTTGTTCCATCTACGGAAGATACGATAGAATAATTATCGTCACTTAAAACCTTGTATTTTACTAAAATGTCGCATGTTGCTTGTAATAAATTGGTTATATCGCACTTTCTTCTAGTTTCCATGTAATAAATACATTTAAGACTTATAGGATAGTCAATTGGATTACTTAACTTAGGAATAAATTGTTTACAATGTTTTTCATAAGCTACATAAGGCTTTGATGGTAATACAATAGGTCTTCCTTTAATCATTACAACATTACTATGGTTTTTTTTAGTAACAGGATTGCCATCTATAACTATTTTTAAAGGCATATTAGCCATGTTCATCAACTCCTAGTGTAATTATACCAAACTAGACAAAATTAATCAAATGTGCTATTTTAAATACGTAAGGTGAGATAATATGAATAACGTAAAAGATAAAAATATACAAATAATGGAACAAAATAAAGAAAATTTAAGAACATTAGAAGAATTCTATGTAAATGGAACAGTTGGGAATGTTCTAACAGTATTAGAAGAAATGAAAAAACAAAAAACTGAAGAAATGATTAAATATGCTGAAGAACATTCAACACCAATTTTAGATAGAAATGGTAATATTGTAGGAAATTATGTAAAAATGAATCCATTAGTAATAAATAATTACTTTTTTAAGACAATATGCCCTTTAAATAATAAAGTACCTATGTATAATGCTGAACAATTGGGGTTATTGTTTGAATATTACTTAAGTTTAGTTACAGAAGTTAATGACAAAATAGGAACATTTCCAAGTAGTCTGTCAAGTTTTTGTAAACTAGCTGGTATATCTACATCAACTTTACATGATTATAGAGATAGTGCTGATATTGAAATGAGAAATGTTGTAGAAAAAATATATGACCAAATAGGTGATGAAAATATAACTATGTCTCAATTAGGAATGACAAAAGAAAGAACGACAATATTTAAAATGAAATCTCAACATGAAATGACTGAAAAAGTAGAACCAAGAATAAATTATTCTGTAAAACAAGTAATAAATACGAATCAAATAGAGGGGAATATAGAAAAATACAAAAAAATGATAGGAAAGAAATAGAAAGGGATAAAAAATGGGAAAAGAATTAAGTGAAAACGAAATATTAAACTATATAGAACAGTATTTTTTGATATTAAATAAGAATTTTGATGTTAAAACAAAAAAAAAGATACCATATAGTGAAATTTTTAACATGATGGGTGATATGTATAACCTTTTTAATGAATATTATAAATTAAATCAAGTAGATTGTTCTAAATTAGCAATTAAAAAGTATATCCCATTGCTTAAATTGATTCTAAAAATAAATAAAAATGGAAATTATAACGAGACTTATGAAAATCAAATAAAAAATGCCTATAAAATAGCTGCTAGAACAAGTCTTGAACATTATTTTATCTATCGTGAATGGGACGAAATGGAAAAATTTTACACTCCTAGAAAAGAAATACTAGAAGGATATATTCATTATCTACAAGAAATAACAACTAATCCAAATTTTAAATTATTAATAGCTAATATGCCAAGTGGTTATGGTAAATCATATCCCGAAAAAATAAGTGAAGCATGGAATTTTGGTATAGACCCAACTCAAACCGTACTATCATTGTGTTCTAATGAAGACGTAGTAAAAGGTGGAAGTAGAACAGTAATGGACGAAATTAAAAGTGAATGGTTTGGAGAAGTTTTCCCAGAAATGTTATGGAGAGAATCAAACAAAAAATATTTTCTTAAAGAAACTGAGGGAAATTGGAAACTAAAGCAATGTAAACTTCCAGCAAGTTATTATGCAAAAACAGTGTTAAGTAATGTTGTAGGTGTACGTGCTAGTCAAAGAATCCATATTGATGATTTATATGCAGATTATAAAGAGGCAATGAATCAAACTACAAATGAATATTATTTAAATAAGTTTTTAACAGTATGGCGAAAAAGATTTGTGCAAAATAAAATACCAAAAGTAGTTGTAACTGGTACATTATGGGCTAGTGGTGATTTTATAGCTTTATTAATTGCTTTAACAAAGAAGCAAAATAAATTCCATAGACACCCAAAATATAAATATACATATGTTAATGAGGATGAGACTGTTGCTATTATACAAGTTCCAGCCTTAGATTATGAAACAGGCTTATCAACTTGCCCTCAACTTAGAACTACAAAAGAAATATTGGAAGAGAAAGAACAAATGGACGAATATTTATTTGAGACTAACTTCCAGCAAAAACCAACTGACCCTGAGGCTTTATTCTTTAGTTATAATAAATTAAGAACTTATGACAATATACCTAAAACTGATTATACTGGTACTTATGCGGTAATAGACGCAACAAGAAAAAGTGGTAAAGACTATTTTGCAATGCCAATATTTACAAAAGTACAAAATGAAAATGGTTTTGATTATTATCTTAAAGATTGTATATTTACAAGAGTTGCAACAAAAGATTTATATGAAGATATATGCAATAAAATAATTGAGAATCATGTAATAGAACTTGTAATAGAAAGTAATGTAACAAGTGAATTAAAACAAAATATAGAAACAATATTAGGATATAATAATATAGGCTATTGCCAAATACGTGAAAAATATAATAACGAAAACAAGAGTGCGAGAATTGAAACTGAAAAAGGAAATATATTGAAAAAATTAATCTTCCCTCAAAAAGGTAAATATGGTGTAAATAGTGATATTGGTAAGTATATGGAAAATTTAACATTGTATAATGCTGATGGTAGAAATAAAAATGATGACGCACCAGATAGTTCTGCTATGTTCTGTCATGAAATAATTGATGGTGGAGCATTGCCAAACAAAGTTAAACCAATTAAAAGATTATTTTAGACGTAAATTTACATAAACTTGACAAAAATAAAAAAATATTATATATTATACTTGAGATAATTGTATACAACTATATTTTGCAAAAGGAGAATGATTATTATGTTACTATCGCCACCATATGGAAGACAAACAATATTAGCTAATTATACAGAAGAAGAAATATTAAATGCAGCAAAAGAAAAAGATTTAACTACATTAGACAATATTATAATAGATATTCTTAATATGAGTGCTGATATTCATAGTGTGAATCATGATACTAGTTTATATTTAAAAGGCTATTTATATGGCGACCAAGATATAAAAAATAAGCAAAAATATACAAGAGAAGAAATAAATAATAAAACAGTTGAAAACTGGGCTTGGGCTATTATAGATTTCAAAAAGACATATCTTTTAGGGAAACCTATACAATATGTCCAATTGAATGACGCAAGTGAAGAAGAAATATCTAAGTTAAATCAATATGTTAGATATGAAAATAAAAAAGCTAAAGATATGGATTTATATATGGATGTATTAACTTGTGGTCGTGGATTTAGATATACTAATAAAGACCCAAAAGGTAAAGAAGACGAAGCACCATTTGAACTAATAAATTGTCCAGAAGAAGATACAGAAGTTGTTTATTCAAGCAAATTAGGAAATGAGCAATTATTGTCATATATTAATACACAAAATTGTTATTTTAGACAAGTTAAAACTATTGAAAATATAGAAGAAAAGCTAGAAAGAGTAGATTATGATGAATATCAAGTTTATTTAAGAAATATGGTTTTAACTTATAATAATAAAAATGGTTCTTTACAAAGAGTAGGAGACCCAAAACCATTATTATATGATGAACATATAATAACTGAGTATTATTTGAATAAAGGAAGAATATCTTTAATTGAATTAGGAAAAAATTTATTTGATGATATCAATTATTTAGAATCATTAGATAAAGACGATATGGAGCAATTTGTTAATGCTATTATGGTATTTACAAATGCAGAAGTATCTGAAGCTGATTTAGACGATATTAAAAAAATGGGAGCTGTTTGTATTAACTCTACTGACCAAAAGAAAGCAAGCGTAGAACTATTACAACAACGTTTAAATGCAACTGATACTCAAACATACTACAATAGATTATTGACTGCATTACACCAAATATTAGGTGTTCCAATAGCTAGTGATAGTGGAACAGTAACAAGTGGTGATACTGGTAAAGCAAAACTTACAGGTCAAGGATTTACTTCTGCTGGAATAAGAGCAGAGGGTGATGAAACAATGTTTGGCATGTGTGATTACAATTCTTTGAAAGTAATATTAAAGATTTGCAAAGAATCTAAAGATAGTGGCATATCACAATTAAAAGCTAGTGATATTGATAGCAAATTCCAAAGAGATATGTCAGATAACTTACTTGTTAAAACACAAGCATTACAAACATTATATAGTTGCGATATACCAAGAAAGTTTGCTAATAGCATTGTTAATCTATTTGGAGATAGTAATGCAATTACTACAGAACAGCAAAAATTATTTGGAGACCAAGTTTCTCAACAATCTAAAGGAAATAATTCAAGTAATTCAGGAGATTCAAACAACTTAGAAAATCCTACATTAAATGAAGAAGACAAAGTTAATAATGCAAATAATAATATTAAAAAAACAGAAGAAAAAGATAATCAAGGGCAATAATAAAAGCCCTTTATATCGAGAGAACTAGTGTTTAGAAATGTGCAATTCATTTCCTCTCGGCTAAACAAGGTTTTATCGTTTGTACGATAACAAACGTAAAATACAAAATTCTCTAGGTTGGTAAACCGTAAAATTACTGTAAAGGAGAGTGTAAATAAAATGAAAAGAGAAGAATTATTAGCTAAAGGCTATACTGAGGAACAAGTAACTGATTTACTTAACACATTTCATGGTGTAAATAAAGAAAATCAAACTTTAAAAAGTGAATTAGAAAATGCTTCTAGTATAGAAACAAAATATAAGGAATTACAAAAGCAACTTGATGAAATCAATAAAGCTAAAATGAGTGACCAAGAGAGATTAGAAGAAGAAAAGAAGGAGATTGCTAAAAACCTTAGAGAAAGTAAAATTATTGTAAATAAGGCAAAAGCAAAAGAAATCCTTGCTGGCTTGGATATTGATGATGGTTTAATTGATACATTAGTAAATGAAGACGAAACAATTACTTTAAATAATGCTAATTTATTAAAGAATAAATTTGATTCATTTAAAGAAACAGTTGCAAAGCAAACAAAAGAAAGTATTGCAAATATTGATGTAAAACCTACACAAACTAATATTCCTCAAACAAGTGACAAAATGACTTGGGAAAAATATACTCAATTGTCACAAGAAGAACAAAATAGATTTGCTACAGAAAATCCAACTGAATTTGCAAATTTATAAAATTAAGAAATAGAAAAGGAGAAAAGAAAAAATGGCTAAATTTGATAGCAAAACTTGGAATCCAAATGTATTTGAAAAATACATGCAAAAAGTTCCAAATGTAAAAGAAAATTCATTAATTAAAAATGGTTTATTAAATGCTAAACCAAACATGACTGCTCGTTTAAGAGACGAAGTAGGTGGAAACTATTTTACTGAACCAATTAAAGGATTAATTGATGGCGACGTATTAAATTATGATGGTGTAGTTAATATGACTGCTACTCCAAGAGATACTTTTGAACAAGGTAAAATTATAATTGGACGTATGAAAGCATGGACTGAAAAAGATTTCTCTACTGAATTAACTGGAGAAGATTTTATGCCAATAGCTAGTGAGGTAAAAGAATATTATGAAAATGTAGACCAAGAAGATATTCTTGCTATATTAAAAGGTATCTTTGCAATGACTGACACTGCTTCTGGATTTACACAAGCACATACAAGTGAAATAAATGTTGAAGTAAATGCAACTTCATTAAATAATGCACTACAAAAAGCATGTGGAGATAAAAAGAAATTATTTAAAATTGCATTTATGCACAGTGCAGTATCAACTAATTTAGAAAATCTAAATTTATTAGAATATTTAAAATATACTGATTCAGAAGGAATCCAAAGAGATTTAGCATTAGCTACATGGAATGGTAAATTAGTTGTTATTGATGACGATATGCCAGTAGCAAATGGATACGATAGTTCAGAAGAAGGACAAGAAGGAGCTTTAAAAGTTGTAGCTTCTGGAGCAACTGATGGTCAAATTAATTTGGCAGATGTTAAAAAAGCTGATTTCTATCCAGCAGCAGTAGCAGCTAACGATTATGTAAAAGCTGGCACAAAATATACAACTTATGTTTTAGGAGAAAAATTCTTCGATTACGATAATGTTGGTGTTAAAGTTCCAAATGAAATGAGTAGAGACCCAGAAAAAAATGGTGGTGTTGATACATTATATACAAGACAAAGAAAATTATATGTACCAAAATACATTTCATTTACAAAAACTTCAATGGCATCAAATTCACCAACTAAAGCTGAATTAGCTACAGGTTCAAACTGGGAAGTAGTAAATAATGGTAAATCTGGTTCAGATAAAGCTTATATTAACCATAAATTAATCCCTGCTGCCCAAATTATTTCAAGAGGTTAATCTGAAAAGAAAGGAATAATGTTATGACAGAAGAAGAGTTAGCAATACAATTGCCAAAATTAATAGTTAAAATTCCATATGATGAAGATATATTTGAATCAGAAGAAAATTATCAAAAAGTATTAAAAGATTTGTTAGAATCTAGCAAATATATTGCTTTAGAAACATTATTCCCCTTCGATGATTTTGAAGATTATCTTCTTCCTAAAAAATATTACAATTGGCAATTAAGATGTTGTATAGAATTATATAATTTAGCTGATAAACAAGGTCTAACAAATTATTCTGAAAATAGTTTAAGTTGGGCAAAATTAACAGATGGATTATCTAAAGACTTAATGTCTAAATTAACATCAAGGGTTGGTATTCCTAAAAAGAATGAAACTGGTGATTAATAATGTACAATATTAGTAAGCAAAACGTATTTGATTATAAATCAAAAATATATATAGCTAAGTATTTAGAAACTATAGAAGACAACGATTTAAATCAATTTAAAGTTTATGATAAACCAATTAAATATATCTTTAATGTTCAACCAGTAAGTGCTGATAGTGAAATTAAAGAATTTGGAGAGCTTGCAAATTCAATGAGAGTTGCAGTTATTCCAAAAACAAAATATAATGGCAAATTTAATGAATTTGACGCTGTGTATATAGACAATAGTCCAGAAAACGAAATTAATAATGGAGATAATGCTGATTATAGAATATATTCAGTAAGACCTCAAAATATGTGTATACGAGTGTATTTCTTAAAGATTGTCAAATAAAATAGTTAGGAGAAGAAATAATGACAAAGTTAGAAAAGATAAATGAAGAAAACAAAAAAATAGTAAAAGAAGTACCAGAAAATCTTGTATCATTATATCTAAATATGGGTTGGAAAAAAGTTCAATCTAAAGATATATCAAGATTTAAAGGAATGGTTGAAAATAAAAAAATAGATAAAACTATAGAAGAATAATGAAATTATACGAAGTAGATTTATCAGAAGAGGGAATTACTGAAATTGAAAACAAATTAAAAAGAATAGACACTTTAATAACTGATGAAGCTCTATTGAAATATGTTGGAAATAAGGCAATGACCGAATTAAAAAAAATATGTTCACAAAAATTAACAAGTTATGATGATAAAAGCATAGATACAAGTTATTATGCAAATAGTAATCATTTAGAAATAGATAATGATACTATATACATATATAATGATTCTACAATAGATATTGCCTCTAAGAATATGAAAGAAACAACCAAAGCTAATTATCCAGCACAATTAAGTTTAGCTAAAATAGTTGAATATGGTATTGGATATACTGGAATGCGAACAGACCAAGCGGAAGTAGAAGATTGGGAATATGACGTAAATAATCATGGCTATCGTGGTTGGTATTATGAAGATTCAAATGGGCAAATACATTGGACAAATGGATTTGAAGGTAGACTTATATTTTTAAATCTTAAAAATGCAATATTAAATAACATTGAAAAATGGATTAATGAATATATTGAAATGAAATTATAGATTGAGGGTGAAAAAATGAATATAGAAACGACATTATTAAAAGAGTACAAAGAATTTATTACAAAGAATTCAATCTTTAAAGACGTTTTAAAAGTTCTTCCAGATACACCTCAATCTTTTTCTTCATTTCCTACAATAATATTTAAAGAAAGCGATAATTCTGATAGTTTAGAAGTTAAAACACTAAATTCTATAGAATATGGTGATAGTTTAACTTATCAAATAGAATTTTACACTAAAAATGTAAAACTAGGTAATACTACATATGCTGGTAGAACTGTTATAAATGAATTAAAAGAATTAACTGCTAAATTCTTTAGAAATGTAGGATTTGAAAGAGAATCAAGTACTAGAGGAGAATATATTGATATAAGTGTTTTAAGACATATTCAAATATATACTGCTAGTATAAATAACTGGAATAAAAAAATAATATAATAGAAGAAGGGAAATTAAAAGTATGGAAAGATATTATACTGATAAAGGTTTTATCTCTAAGGGAGCTAGTTTAATGATTTTAGACAACTCTGATAGTAAATATTTTATGTTAATTCCAACTACTGATATGCCAGAAACAAAAGGAGCACCAAGTACACAAGCTAAAACAGTATTAACTGATGGTAGTGTTACAGAAGTAGAAGGACTTCAAACAAATGAACAAAAAACATATACATTTAACTATCATAGAGATAATATCAGACAATTAAAAAAATATGTAAATAAATCATTGTCATTCCTTGAAAGAAACCCAGACAATACTGGTGAAAAATATACAGGAACAATGAAATTTGGTAGAAGTGCATTATCAGTTGATGGTATAGTTCAAGGTCAAATGTTTATAACAGTAAATGACGCTGACGAACTACCAGTTGATGATGTAAGAGATATTATTAAAAAAACTGCTATTATTACAACACCATTACCAGATGTAGAAATTAGTGGAACTAATAAAGTAGAAATAGCAATTGAAACAAGCGAAAATGCAACAGTAACTGCAACTTCTGAAAGCGCTTCAATAGCAACTGCTACATATTCTGCTGGTAAATTAACAATAACAGGTGTAGCTGCCGGTACAACACTTATTGATTTAGAAACAAGTGCTGCTGGAGAAGCAAAATCTTACAGAACAATAGCTGTAACAGTAACTTCTGAAGATTAATAAATTATAAAAAAACGAAAGGAAAAATTTTGATGAAAGAATTTAGTCAAGAAACTATTGAAATAGGTAATGAAGAGTATATTTTATTTTTAAATAGAAAAGGTATAATTGCTTGGGAAAAGTTTTGCAAAGAAGAATCAGAAAAAGCAAAAAAACTAGACGAAAAATATAAAGACTTAGTATTAGATTCAAACGATATTACAATAAATGATAATACAAACCCATTTGAGGGTTTAGAAGAAATAGACGATATTGAAGAAGACCAAAAAACAGTGTCAACAATATATCGTAAATTATATTGGATTATGCTTTATACAAATCATCAATTTAATATGACAAAAGTCAATGAATTATATGACAAAGCCATTGAAGAATATGGTGAACCTCAATTAATTGCTTTAGGGCAACAAATGATGGATGAAGCAAATTCTAACTTAGTTGAAAAGCAAGATTTAAAAAACTTAGCAGCACTAAAACCAAAGAAGAATTAAATTCAGAAGAAAAACCTAAATATAGTTCTTTGACTGAATATTATTTCAATGAATTATTCCCTAGTGCATTAATGTTCGGTATGTCCAGTAAAGAATTTTGGGAAGAAGACCCCCAATTATATTGGGCATATCGAATTTTTTATTTAAAGCAAAAAGAAATAGAACAGAAAGAAAAAATGGAATATATAAAGTACAATTCTTGGTTGCAGGGTAATATGAATTGTATGGCAACTTTAATTGCTTTAAGTAATGGGTTTTCAAAACAAAAGACTGAATATCCAGAATATGATAAAGTCTTTACTAACGAAAAGAAAACTAAAAAGAAATTAACAAAAAATGAAGTAAATATGAAAGTTCAAGAAGAATTTAATGCTTGGGCTAGATATTAGAAAGTAGGTGAAATATGGCAAAAAATGATAATGTTGGTGTTAGATTTAGGCTAAAGTCTGATGAATTTGCTAAAAATATTAAAAATGGCACAAAAGAGTTAAAAAATTTAAAAAATGCAACAAAAGAACTAGCAGAAGATGTCAAAAAAGCATTTAATTCAAGTGCAATAGTTGGCTGGGTAAAAGTAATAAAAAATGCAACTGATTCTATGATTAAAGCTTCAAAAGCTCAATCAGAATATATTGAAAATTTAAATTTACTTGATACTGCTTATGGAAACACTGAAAATAGTGGAAGAAAGCTTGTGCAACAATTATCTGATTTAATTGGTTTAGACCCTAGTGGATTAACTAAACAATTAGGTACTTATAGGGAACTTGGTAGTGCTTTAAATATTGATAGTAAAAATGCTAGTTTATTAGCTGAAAACTTATTAAAAATGACACAAGATGTTTCATCACTATATAATTTAGATTTATCAGAGGCAAGTAGAAAATTAACAAGTGCAATGGCTGGTCAAACTGAACCAGTAAGAAGGCTTGGTGCTGATATAACAGAGGCTAGTTTACAACAAGAAGCTTATAAATTAGGAATAGATAAAACTGTAGAAAGCATGAACCGTGCTGAAAAAACAATAATGATATATTTAACATTAGAAGACCAATTGTCAGACGCAAACGGTGACGTAGCTAAAACAGTAAACTCTGTTTCAAATCAAACAAAAATATTTAAAGAACAAATAGCAATAGCTGGTAGACAACTTGGAGCAGTATTTATTCCAATATTAAAAACATTATTGCCTATTTTAAACGGTGTATTAATGGCTTTTAACTCAATAGTAGGAGTTATATTATCTGCATTAGGAATTGACGCAGATAGTATGTCAAAAGAGTTTGGCAATGCTACAACAAGTATGTCAGAAGACTTGGGAGATTTATCAAATAGTTTTGGAACTGCTAAAAAGAAATCTGATGACTTAAAAAAGTCATTAAGAGGTTTTGATAAATTAAATGCAATTTATACACCAACTAAAAGCGATGATGAAACTAGTGGTGCTGGTTTTTCAATAGACAGTGGCATATTAAAAAATTTAAAAGAATATAATATGCAATTAGAAGAAATGAAAAACAAAGCTACACAAATTAGAGATAAAATAATGGAATGGCTAGGATTTTCAAAAGACGCAAACGGAGAATGGGAATGGACTAAATTAACATGGGGTGATATTTTATTAGCAGTAGTAACTGTTTATAATACAATAAAAGCTATTTCAGCAATATCAGGTGTTCTAAGTAAATTAAAAATAGTTCCAGAAATTGACTTAACTAAAATTGGTGGTGCGGCATTAGCTATATATGGTATTGTTGAAACTATAAAAGGTGTTAAGAAAATATTAGATGGCGATATATTTGGTGGAGTAACTGAATCAGTTAAAGGATTAGCACTTGCAGTATCTGGTGTAGCATTAATGTTTGGTAATTGGCCATTAGCTGCGGCAGCAGCATGTGTTGGAATAATAGCTGCAATAGTAGAAAATTGGGAACAAATAAAAGAATTTTTAGAACCAGTTGAAAATTGGGTATATGAGAATGTAATATCTCCTATAGTGGATTTTTTTTCACCTATATTTGAAGAAATTAATAATGAAATTATTAAACCAGTTAAAGAAATTTTTTCTAAAGTTTCAAAATGGATATACGACCATATAATAAAACCAGTTATAGACTTTTTTAAACCAGTATATGAAGCAATAAAAACAATAATAGAAAAAATATATGGCTATTTATCTGAAATTATAAGTGGAGTAATAAATGGTGTTGGAGCTATAATTGGAAAAATTATCGAAATAAATGCTAAAATAATAGAAATAATAGTAGCATTAGGAAAAGCTGCTTATCAATATATAATACAACCTATAGTAGAATGGGTAGGTAAGGCTTTTAGCTTTATATATGATAAAATAATAAGGCCTATAGTTAATGTATTTAGAAATGTTGGAGGCTGGATATACGACCATATAATAAAACCAGCAATTGACAAAATAACATGGTTAAAAGATACGGCAGTAGGAATATTTCAAACTATCGGTACGTTTGTAGTAGATTTTATAGGAGGCTCTATTAAATTAGTCATAAATTCAATATTTGGAATAATAGAGAGAAGTATTAATTTCTTTATAAAAATGCTAAATACTGCCATTAAAATAATTAATGCTATACCTGGTGTTAATATAACTAGAATAAATGAATTAAAAATACCAAGATTAGCAGAAGGTGGTTTTGTAAATGAAGGTCAAATGTTCATAGCAAGAGAAAAAGGTCCAGAAATGGTAGGAACAATAAACGGACAAACTGCAGTAGCAAATAATGACCAAATAGTAAAAGGAATTAGTTCAGGTGTAGCGAAAGCAATGATGGCTGTATATAATGCAACAGGACAAAATCAAGTTGTAATTCAAGCAGAGGGAGATACACAAGGATTAATGAACTTTATAACATTCAAACAAAAAGAACAAGATAGACAATATAGTTTATAGAGAAAGGTAGGAAAAGAAAAAAATGAATTATAATAAATATGAATCATATATAAGGGTAGGACACAATGGCACACAAAATGCAGATGGAAGTTATTCTTGTAGTGACTTAGCTAATTTTCCTACCCCATCTACTTTGTCACCAACTTTAGCAGATGTAGATAAAGACCCATTTACTGATTTACAGGGATATACACATAGAAATAGAGTAAGACATGACGTAGTTAGCTTAGATATTAGTTATAATCTTGTAAGTGATAATGATTTATCTTATATATTAAATAGAATAAGTCCAGAATGGATTTATGTAGAATTAACTGATAAAAAGACCAAACAAAAGAAAGTACATAAAATGTATGCAAGTGATAAAAAATGGGATACATTTAGAGTTTGGTTAGATAGTAATGGAGAATATCATGAAGAAGAAATAGCATTTTCATTTTCATTAGTAGAGGAGTAATATTATGGCATATAATGTAACAACAAAGTTTAGAGAAAGAGTTTACAGTGGTTCTTCTAATTACAAAGCAAAATTAAAAATAAATAATGAAGATGTAAATAATTCTCAAATATCGCAGATAACAATATCAAGTCCAATAATAGATACAACAAAAGAAACATTTTATATAGGAACATTTATATCACAACAAATAACAATTAAATTTAAAAATTTAGATGGATTAGATATAAAAACAGGAAATGAAGTTTACTTAGAAATAGGTCAATATGTTGATGATGATTATGAATATGTACCAATAGGGCATTTTCAAATAGACAATTTAAGCGAAAATTATCAAACAACATGTGAAATAACTTGTTTAGATTATGCAACAAAATTTAAAAATAACATTGATTATTCTCCTTGCTTTACTGATGGAAAAGCTACAATAGATACAATATTACAATGGATATGTAATTATGTAGGTGTAGAATTAGGAACTTATCCAGATATAAATGGCGATTTAAAAATAGGAACATTTGATAGTACTGTAAGTGGTAAACAATGGATAAGCTATATAGCCGAAATAAAAGGCTGTAATGCAAAAATAGGAAGAGATGGTAAATTATACCTATTACCTATAAAACAAGCCTCTAGCATAACAATAAATGCTTTAAGAAGCAAGTCTTGGGAATTAGGAGAGAAATATAAAATATCTCAAACATTATTTAGCGATGGTAAAAGAGAATATAGTTATGGTGAAACAACTGATAATACTTTATATATAAGACCAGATAATCCATTTATTGAGAACACAATGGTTATTCAAAATGTTCATAATGCAATAGAGGGATTTGAAATATATAGTGCAACAAATGAAAACTATGGAGATATTAGTTTAGATTCATGGGACATTATAACATTTACTTTAGGAAATGATAAAAATGGAAATACTATATCATATCCAGTAATAAATCATAATACAATAACATATCAAATGAATATAATGACAAAAATCAATCCTAAAGTGCCTACAAAGAAACAAGAAGTAACAACAAATGTCATAGGTGGAAATGACCAAGTAAAATTAAAAACATTGCAGACAACAGTAAATCTTGTAGACGCAACAGTAAAAACACAAGCTCAAGAAATAAAAGAACAAGAGAATAAAATGAGTGAAATATCTCAAACTGTTGATGAATTAAGCCAAAAGGTTGAACAAGCAGTAGATATAACAACAACTTCTGATAGTAATACTGGTAGTGTAATTATGCAAAATATAAATCAAGGACACCCAGTTCTAATTAAAGTACACCCAATAAGTGATGATATAGCATATTTATACCCAGCTAATTACATATACCCTAGTGATGATATATATCCAAAAGAAAGAAAAATAACCTTTACAAATACTGAAACGAATGAAGTATTTGAATATGAAATACCAGAAGATTTACTATACTATGATAATGCTAGTTATGATTCTTTATTCTTAGATTTTGTTAATGCAAAATACTATGTAACTAAAAAAGTAGGAGTAGACAATAATGGCGATAAATATTTATTACAAGAACCAGAAGAAATTACTATTCCAGAGCCAAATATAGAATTAACAGATGGGAATTATACTATAAAACTAGATGGTTATAGTATAGGATATATATATGTACAATTAATGCAGAAAAATGTTTATACAACACAATTTGCTACAAAAGTAGAATTAAATACTGCAATAACTCAAACAAGTCAAGAAATAAATTTAACTGTATCTAAAAAGGTAGACAAAGACGAGATTATATCAAGTATAAACCAAAGTGCAGAAGAAGTTGATATTAAGGCTAATAAAATAGCACTAGAGGGTCTAGTAACTGCAAATGAACATTTCAAAATTGATGAAAAAGGAAATATGGAAGCAGTAGATGGCACATTTAGTGGTGATATATATTTCCCAAATTCAGGAAGTAAAGTAATTGGTGGAGATGGACTATTAACAAATTTACAATTTAATAGTGGCAATGATTTCCAAAGTTGTGGATTTGCTTATTATTATACAACTGAATCAATAGGAAAAGAAGGATTATATTTAAATGTATTTATACCTAGCAATTTTACTATAGAAAGTGCTATAATAACATTGTATCATAGACCATTCAAATTATATTATACTGAATATACTGGTGAAGAAAAAAATGTATGGTGTTATACAAGAAAAATAAATTTATATAAATATGATACATTAAATGTTTATGATTATGGTGAATCTGAAAGTGAAAGATTTATTGACGACTCAAGTGTTACAAGTAAAATAGCAAATGCCTTTGGTGAAAATGGTTTTACACCTAAAACACCAAGTGATAGTGATTACGAAACTACAAATGCTATTTCAAGTGATATAAAAGATAGTTTATCAACTGGTATGAACATATTAAAATTACAATCAGACGAAACTGTAACCCTTAGTGGAAGTGAAACTGACCAAGAAAAGGTTGCTAAAGCTTCTTCTTATACTGGATTAGTATTTGCCTCATTAAATATCATAGGTTATAAGAGTTATCCAAATCCAAATCAAAATGAAAGTCAAAGTTAGGAGAGTGAAAATAAATGATATATGAAAGAGTTAATTGGTTAAACAAAGGAGAAACTGGAGCAAAACCAATTAATAAAACAAATTTAAATCAAATGGATAAAGGAATATATGATTTACAAAATATAGAATTAATTGGAGTAGAAAAAACTGCACCAACTGAATGTACAACTGGCGATAAGTATTTTAATACTACTGACAAAAAAATATATACTGCAACTGCTGATAATACATGGGGAGAAACTGGTGAAACACCATTAAGAGGAATTCTATACGTAATTATATCTAGTCAAACAAGTTATTATTATGACGGAGATACATTAATAAGTATTGGTGGTGGTGCTAGTGGAGGTACAAGTATTCCAGTAAGTGCTACACCACCAGAAAACCCAGAAGATGGAGCATTGTGGGTTGATACAGACGACGAGGGAGTTATAGTAGAAGTAGACCAAGAAGTAAGTACTTCAAGTAACAATGCAGTTTCTAATAGTGCTATTACTGATTATGTAAATGAATTAAATACATATTCAACAGAAGAAACAGTCATAGGAACATGGGTTAATGAAGATGGGACAAAACAACCGTTATACAGAAAAGTCGTTTATTTAGGAAACCTACCCAATGCTTCTACAAAAAATATACCTCATAATATAAGTAATTTAAAATTAGTAACAAAATTTTATGGAACTTATTATGCTGCAGACTATTCAAGTCAAGCTGCTCTTCCTTATGTTGTATCAAATGCAAATCAATCATATTTCTCATATCAAATAGCAATGGATATTAGTTTGACTAATATCGTATTATTAACTGCTGTTGATAGAAGTGCTTATAAAGGACAAGTAACAATAGAATATACAAAAACAACAGATACTGCTACACAAACAGTAAGTGAGGAGGTATAATCATGGGAAACATATTAAAAAAATATAATTTAACAAAAGCTCAATGGGAAGTAGTAGGTGGAGCAATAACAGGCGATACATTGCCAATAGGTTCAATAATTCCGTTTGGTGGAACTGAAGCACCTACAGGCTGGTTAATATGCGATGGTTCAGGGTTAAATAGAGAAACATACAAAGAACTATTTGCAGCAATAGGCACTAATTTTGGAACAGACGGTCCTGGAAACTTCTACATACCAGATTTAAGAGGAAAAGTAGTTGTAGGACAAAATGCAAGTGAAACTGAATTTAGTACACTTGGTAAAACTGGTGGAGAAAAGACACATACATTGACAGTTAATGAAATGCCATCACATAATCATGGTGGACATGTTAAAGTTACAAATAGTTCTGCATTAGCACTTAACGGTGATAGTGGTGGTGGCGATAATTTTACATGCCAAATTAGTGCTGTAACAAATAATGCTACACAATTTGCAGAAATACCTACACAAGGTGGTTCACAAGCACACAACAACTTACAACCATATCAAGTAACAAACTATATAATCAAAGCATTCCAAAGTAGTGGAGTAGTAGCACAAGTAAGTAATACTAAATCAGAAAGTACAACTGATACTTATAGTTGTGATTATGTTAATAGATTTGGCAAAAACTTATGGAGCGGTGAGTTTACAAGTGGTTCTATTACAGTAGAAGGATTATCTAATTATAAGGTAATAATTGTATGGTTATTTGGTGGTATTATTTGTATTGGCAATACTTCTTGGGGAATTGGCGGAATAGGTGAATACGCATCATATACAAATAAAGTATATTCATATAGATTTTTAGCAAGTGGAAATACGCTGACAATAGATAATGTTAATAAAGGTGGCTCTAATGGAATGGAAAATGTACCAGTAGTAGCAATACACGGATTATTTTAAAATACTAAAAATAATAGGCTACAAATAACATGATAAATTTATAAAGCGAGGTGAAGAAAATGTTAAGTATTAAAAAAGTAAGTGTAACACCATTAGCTGAAAATGAAGGTAAAATAATTGATAGTTTAAATACAAGCGATAATCAAGAGTTCAATTTCTATGAAATGTGGACTAAAGACGGATATTATTTTAAGTTTGGGTGTAAGCCTTATATCAAGACTTTAAGAAAGGAATAAGAAATGAACACAATTATAACTACTGTATTAGGAGGCATAACAAGTGCAATTTTAACTTATCTAATAACTAAACTAAAGAATACAAAGAAAACTTATGATAATTTACAAGAAGACGTAAAGTTATTAAAAAAGGTTAATTTATCACAAGTTAAAAGTTCTTTAACAAATACATTTTTTGCTTATGATGAAATAGAAAAGACAAAAGGTGTGCCTAGTTTTATAAAAGAAAATTGGATAGAAGAATATGATAATTACAAATCACTTGGTGGGAATCATTACATGGAAACACTGTTAGAAAAGGTAGAAAATTGGAAAACATATCAATAAAAAAGCAATATATTTGCTTTTTTTAATATTTTGTGGTATTATAAATACAAGGAAGCGGTTAAAATGGTTAATCTGATATTAAGTTTAGTTCTAGGAGCAGGTCTTGATAGTTTATATTATTTCCTGTATATTAGCAAAATAAAAGATATAAAAGAAAAGAAGTTATTATTATATTTTGGAATATTTGTAATTTACATTATAACAAATATGATAAATCAATATAATCTAAAACTTTATCTATTATTTGATATTTTAATATATTTGTTATTAAAATTTAAATATAATGCAAAAATAAATGATTTCTTTGTAATAATGGCTTTAGATTTATTTTTACTATTAAGTGGAATGTTATGTTTTTATTCAATTAAAAAATATGCTATTTCTTTAATAGTTTATAAAATAATATTATTCGCACCATTATTGCTTATAAATAAAATCAAAAAAATATATTTAAATGTTAAAAAGATGTGGAATAGAAATAGAGAAAAGAAAATGCCAATTAAAAGTTTAACTATAAGAAATATATCTTTAGTTATATTATATACTTTTATTATAATAGCATACTTTATACTAACTTATTTAATCAAAATAAACGGTTAGGAGGTGTTATTAATGATTAATTCAAGATTTTTCTTTGCAGATTCAGAAGATGGAGAATAGTTTACTATTCTTCTTTTTTTTGATATAATGGGTTTATGATAAAAGAGGGATGTTATGAAAAATAAAAAATATTGGAATATTCCAAGCATTATATTTAATGTTATTGAAACTTTGTTATTAGTGTTAGGAGCTTATTTATTAAAAATAGGAATAATTAATACTTGTCTTATATTCTTGACGTTTGAGATAAGTAGAGCATACTTTAAAATGCCAAAGCATTATAAACAATGGCAACAATGCCTTATTTGGACACTAATCATATTTACTAGCCTATTTGTTATTGTCAGAGTTGATATATCAGTAGGAATGTTAGAAACAATATTTACTGCATATATTTTAAGTGGTAAAGCTGATGCGAAAGATTTATATATGTGGAGTGGTAAACAAACTCAGTATCAAGACATTATAGATTATATAAAATACAATCCTTTAAATTCTAAAATTAAAGAATTTGAAGAAAAGATTCATGAACAAGATAATTTATCTTATTTGATTTACAAATATAGATTTAAAGACTTACTAACATTTGCTGAAATAAGCAAAAGATTAGATATTGAAACTAATAGAATAACTGAAATTCAAGAAAAAGTAGCATTTACGTTTAGAGTATTTATAGGTCTTTAAAAAAAATTAACATACACAGTGTAGAGAACTGTGTTTTTTAATGTGATAATCTATTATAGAAAGGAGGCATTTATAGTATGAAAAATTCCGAGAATGGTAATGAACCTATTGGTAGTAATGATTATTACGAAATACTATGTATGCTTCTTTTATTTTGAATAGCAAAAGGAGGTAGAGAAGAAAATGTACAACCCATATAGTCCATATAATAATTTTAGTAATCCTATTGATAGAATAGATAATCAAATGCGAGAATTAGAAAATTTAAAAAAGAACTATCAAAATGCACAAAGCCAACCAATACAAAATATAATTAACACAAATGTACCTCAAGTCGATTTTGAGGCACGATATTGCGACGAAAACACAATTCCTAGTGAAATTATAGTGCAAAGGGAAACGGCTTTTATAGACCTTAAAAATGGGCTTTTAACTATTAAAGATGTAAAAGGTAATTTAAAGGAATTTAAAATTGAACTTCCTAAAGACGAAAAAGATTTAAAAATTGAAGAATTAGAAAGAAAGGTAAATGAATATGAATACAAACTTTCAACAATTGTTGAACATAGCAAGTCAAATGAAGAAGATGGGAAATCCTCAAAAGTCTCTGACACCAGAACAACAAAAAATAGCAAATGAGTTTAATGGGAAAACTGAACAAGAAAAAGCTCAAATAATTGCCGACAAATTAAATTCAATTGGTATGACAAAAGAACAATTGCAAATGCTTATGAGTATAAAATAGATATGTTATCTTCTTAACATATCTGACTTATAAAAGTATCAAATTAATATATTATTTGGTATTTTTATAAATCTATTTATTTATAGATTTAAATTTTGCATGAAAGGAGGAACACGAATGAACGGAAATGGTGGATTATCTGCTGGTGATGTTTTGGCTCTTTCAAGAAATAACGATGGTATTTTTGGAGGAGAAGGATTTGCTGGTATTATAATGCTTTTAATCGTTGCTGGTCTTTTCGGAGGTGCTGGCTTTGGTTGGGGTGGTAATAATGCTGGAATAACTGAGACTTTTATGGACAATAGATTATTAGCTAGAGATATTTTTAATACAAATACTAACGTATTAGAAAGCACATGTCAAACTCAAAGAGATGTTTTAGAATCAAAATATGCTAACCAAGTAAGTGATTGTGGTTTATCTAAAGAGATAATGCAAAATAGATATGATAATGCTCTTCAAACACAAACAATCTCTGCTCAAATGAATGAATGTTGCTTAAATTATGCATAGGCAACCATAAGAGAAATCTTATGCAGGTTTATAACCTGATATTCGGTGAATTTCTGGGAACACCTAATAATTGACTTTATGCTATATTAAGAATATAATTATAGTGGTGATACAATATGTTTTATGTATATAAATGGTATATAGAGGAAAACAATGAAATCTTCTATATAGGAAAAGGGACAAAAAATAGATATAAACAAATAAAAAAGAGAAACAAATTATTTTTGAATGTATATAACAATAACAAATGTAAATGTGAAATTATACAATATTTTGAAAATGAAATTGAAGCATTTAAAATGGAACACAAATTGATTTGCTATTACAAGTCTATTGGGCAATGTAAATGCAATTTAGACAATGGTGGTAAGGGTGGTGTTAATTACACATGGACACCAGAAATGAGAAAATATTATTCAAAATATAATGTTATGAAAAATGAGAATCAAAAAAGAAGAATGTCTATAAATAATCCTATGAAAAATCCTGATATTGTAAAAAAAGTTAGTGAAAAACATAGCAGACCATTTTACATAGGAAATAACCTATATAAAAACTTAAAAGAGGCTGCTAAAGAATATAATGTTACAGATACTGCTATTTCATATTGGCTAAAGAAAAAATATAATAAATATGATGAAATTTGTTATTATATAAATGAAGAAAAGCCAAACATAGATATAGCAAAGAAAAGAAATGAAAACTATGGAAATACCATTATATATAAAAACAAAGAGTATACCACTCAAAAAGAACTAGCAAAAGAACTTAATATAACAGAAACATGTTTAATTAGATGGATATCTTTAGGCTATGATAATGTAGGAAATGAAATAAGAATAAAAGGCGATAGCAAAATTTATTATTATAATCCTAATAATTATCGTGGTTATTCAAACCCAATATATTTTAAAGGCATTTATTATGATAGTGTGAATGAATGTGTTAAAAAAACACACTATTCAAAAAGAACAATAAGATACCATTTACAAAAAAACAATAAAGAAAATTATTATGTCAATCAGAAGCCAAGCAATCGAAAGCCAATAAAAGTAGATTGAAGGTTCAACGACTAATAGGTGAGAATGGCAATCAATAATCCTAACACGAGTGCCGAACCCTAAACGAGTAATGTCGTAGGTGAAGATATAGTCTGAACTATATGGTGACATATAGAAATATAGGATAAAGAGCCTATATGATAACAAAATTGGTGCTACAAAGGAATTAATAATCCAAGAAAATCAAAAAACTAGAGATTTAATTCAAGCTAATTACATTGAAGGACTTAGAACAGCTTTATCAGACGCTAAAGCAGAAATAAGTAATCGTGACCAAAGCTCTTATATTTTAAATACAATGGGTCGCTGGTCTGCATACCCAAGTTGTGGTTGTAATTTAACAGGCTGCACTTACACTCAAAATTTAATTTAGCATTTGTCAATGCCTACTACCTTTTTCCTATATTTAAGAAAATGGTAAAATGAACGGTTCTAAACAGAGCTGAACAGATTAAGATAGGCTTAAAAACCTATCTTTTTTATTAAAATGAGTTATTTTGGGAGAAATTTTCTCCTAAAATTGCCCAAAAATCCACTCTTAGGTGGAAAACACTACATTGTGAAAAAAGTTTAATTATATGAAAAAACACACAATAAAATCTATTTTAATGTGCATATTTATAGAAAGGAGAAAAAATATGAACGGATGTACAAATTGTCAAAATTATAGAAAATCAACATTGACTGCTACAGGTTTTAGTGCTACTATACCAGCAAATGGTACTTTAACATTTGGAACAACTCAAAAAATAACAGGTAATGCAATAGAAATGGGGACTAATAATACTACTATTAATCTTAAAAGAGCTGGGTTATATTTAGTTAGTGTAAGTGCCACTGCAACTGGAGCAGAAGACGCAAATGCAGTTTCAATTCAATTAAATAGAGGCGGTGTAGCAATAACTGATGGTTTTGCAACATTTACACCAGCAACTGCCGCTGGTAATGCTGAAAATATGGGATTTACAACTATAGTAGAAGTAGATACTACTACAAGTAATAATGGTAAAGCATTTATTCCTATTAGTGTTACTTCTACTGGTCAACAAGCTGATTATACATTTAGTAGAATAACAGTAGTAAAAATTGCATAATGAATGACACAAATTTAAATTGGAATAATGATTTACTTAATTCAATGTCTGTGGCAAGTTTTTTAATAAGCATAAGAAATTTGCAACTGAATGAAAAAGAAATAAGTAATAGTGAGCTTGAAAAACACATGCAAGACCAAGATAAAATATTACAAGAACAAAATGAAAAATATTTAAAAACCATAATAGAACAAAACTTAGAAATAATTAACCTTTTGAAAGGAGACAATAAATGAAGATAAAAGAATATATAGCAAAGATAATTATAAATGGTGACCAAAAAGACATGGAAGAATTATCTGAAATGCTAGACGAATCTATAATGAAACTTAAAGTATATGACCCAGAATGTTATAAAAAATATAAAACCAAATTATTAGGAATGGCATATAATTATAAGTTTGATGAAGAAATGGCAAAAGAAATTGTTGAAAATATGAAACCTTTATCAGAAGTTTGGGATTTAAATACAACAAACAATTTGAAAGCAGAATACGGAATAAATGCAAATGACTATGATTTTTATATTGTTATGAATTCAATGATAAATGATTACAACGAAGTGATTGATAAAGACGATATAGAAACATATGTAAAAATGAGTAATGCTTTTATAAATGATGAAGACGCAGTAAAAAACAAAGTATGGAAATACTATACAACAATTGTAAAAGAAGATTAATTTCTTCTTTAATATGGTGCATTGGCGAAGTAGATAACGCATCGCACTGCAACTGCGACATACATCTGGGCGGAACAGATATGCACCTCCAATATTGAATTTTAATGACATATATGTTATAATATATAAAATAAATAATATTAATTTAATATAATATAATACTATTTACAAAGGAGAAGATTTTATGATAAATTTAGGAAGACTTTCTGATTCAAAACAAAGTAAAGAAGTAATATTAGAAAGACTTGAAAATGGTTGCATAAAATGTATATCACATTGTTCAGATAAAGATGGTTACACAAGAATAAATTATAATGGGAAACAGGAAAGACTTTTTAGAGTTATTTATGCAAAAAAATATGGTGAAATACCTAAAGGAATGCTAATAAGACATAAATGCGACCATCCATATTGTTGTAATATAGAGCATTTAGAAATAGGAACACCTTTGGATAATATAAGAGATATGATTAACCGTGGAAGAGATGTTTATCATGACCTTAAAAATAAAAAATATGGTATTGAAAATGGGAGCCATAAATTAACTGAAAAACAAGTTAAGGAAATATATTTAAGTAATTTAAGTACTAGAAAATTATCTAAATTATATAATATAAGTGCAACAAACGTTTCACTTATAAAAAAGCAAATAACATGGAAATGGCTAACTGAAAAATTAAATTAATTAAATTTTATTGAAAAATAAGAGCGATTTTACTAATTGCTTTTTTTATGTTATAATATCATAAAGGAGGAATACAAATGAAACTTAAAAACAAAACTTATGATATTCTAAAATGGGTATTAATTACAGTTATTCCAGCACTAATATTATTAATAACTACTTTAGGAACAATTTACAATTTTGAAGACGTATCAAATATTATTTGCTTAACTATAAGTGCAATTGCTACTTTTATATCAAGTATTTTAGGAATATCAAGTTCAAATTACAAGAAAGGAAAATAAAAATGTCAAGAGTTACAAAAGGAAATAATGGAATTACAAGAGGTTATTCACTACTACATAGAGGTGTAGATATTGGTTGGAAAGGTGGAGAAAATGATTTTGTTTTAGCACATAGCGACGGTAAAGTTGTTTTCTTACAAACAGGTCAAAAAAATAATACAAAAGCAACAGGAAATGCGAGTTATGGTAACTGTGTTAAAATAAAGCATGACAACGGTTATTATACTTTATATGCTCATATGAAAAATGTAGTAGTTAAAAAAGGTCAAAAAGTTGAGAAAGGGCAAATATTAGGTTATATGTCTGACAGTGGAAAAGCATTTGGCATTCACTTACATTTTGAAGTAAGAAATACTAAAGACGTTAGAATAAACCCTACAAACTATATAAATGCAGATTTGCCAAATAATTCAAACAACGTAACAAGTTTATACCAAGTATATGATAATAAAAAGAAATATTGGTTACCAAATGTAAAAGTTGGTTCGAGTGATTATGCTGGTAATAAAGGGAATCCTATCGGAGGAGTTTATATTGATAATGCTACTTATAGAGTGCATGATAAAAATAAAGGAAAATGGCTAAATTGGGTTACAAATAGAAATGATTATGCTGGTAATTTAGGAAACAACATTGATGGCATACAAATAAAGGCTAAAACATATAGAGCATATGATAATGTAAAAAAGAAATGGTTAAATTGGGTTACTGGAGAAAACGGTTATGCAGGTAATATTGGAAATTCTATAGGAGCAATTCAAATAAAAAATAAATAGGTGGTATATATGAATATATCTTTAGAAAGATGGTTAAATTTAAATAATTTAGAAAACGAAGAATGGAAAAGAATATTAAATTTTGAAGATAAATATTTAATATCTAATTATGGTAGGGTTAAGTCTATAATATTTAACACTAAAATATTAAGACCTAGAATTGATAAAAAAGGTTATATTCATTATGCTTTAAAGAAAAATGGCAAAACAAAAGAAATGAAAGCACATAGATTAGTAGCATTACATTTTATACCCAATTTTTACAATAAATTACAAGTCAATCATATCGATGGAAATAAGCAAAATAATAATGCCAACAATTTAGAATGGTGTACAAATGGAGAAAATCAAAAGCATTCTTATATTATAAAACCAAATAGAGGAAACGTTTTTAGATATAATAATCCAAATAAAAAAATAAAATAGACTATTAAAGTCTATTTTTTATTTTATTAAAATTTATACTTGACATTATACTACCGTAGTCGTATAATTAAAATACAAGGAGGATAAGGAACGAAAAAAAGGAAGAAATGAAAATGAAAACAGTATTATACGAAAACCAAAAAAACAGTATTTATACATTGCAAAAGAAATTAGGATTATCTAATTATGCACTATATAAATATGCGAACAACACAATTAAAATTGATAAAATGCCAGTTGGTGTATTTTTAGAAATTTCTAAATTAGAAAAAGAAACACCTGGTAATTTATATCAAAAAATCAAAAAATATCAAGAAAAAGGAGAAAAATAGAAATGAATAAAAAAGAATTGATTAATGAATTGGCTAAAATAGTCATAGAAGAACAAGATAATAGAAAAGAAATAGAGGAAAAATATTTCAAACTAAGTAAAGCATACGAAAAAGTATTAATAGAAAATATGAAATTAAAGAAAATAATAGATAAAATTATAGAAAAGGAAGATTAAAGATATGAAATTAATTAGCTTTTTCAGGGGTGATAAGGTTAATTACAAGGAGAATTATGAAATAATCAAAAAAAGATTATTAAATGTAGCAAGTGAAAGAGATAATTATTTAAGTGATTTAAATAATATAAAATTTGAATATGAAAATATTAAAAATAAGTATGAAAAATTAGAAACAAAATATAAAGAATTCAAAAAAACTAACAAATTGCTAATAAAAGAAGTAGAACAAAAAGATAATGATTTAAGCAATGCTATAAATATTATTGAAAATTTAAATAAAGAATTAGCAAAGGAAAAGAAAAAACCTAAGAAGTCAGTAAAAAATTATAATATCAAATCAGAAAGGGAGCTATTCTAAAATGAGAAAAAAAATATTAATTAGTTATGTATTTATTGCATTATTAGTAATAGCATATAGTTTAACTAAATCTGATAAGATTAGTTATAAATTTACATATATAAATCAAACACAAAATACAATGGGAAAAAGTAATAAATGTTATGTAAATAATTCTTATTATTTTTGTGAATTTAATGGACAACAAATTAGAGTAGAGGAGTTTTATTATTAATGGCATATATTAAAAAATTTAATTTTGAAGATATGGATTCACATATAGTTAGTGATGATGAAATGAAAAGGCTAAAAGAGTATGAAATGAAACATTCAATGTTAGCACAGCAAAAACATACTATAAAAATTGAGCATGAATCAGAAGAAGAAAAATGGGCAAAAACAATGAAAGAGTTTTTTAAAAAAGGAGAGGAATTAAATGCAAGAAAGCGATTTAAAGTATCAAATAGACATGTTAATAAATAATCAATGGAAAACACTAGGGCAATATAAAACAATGCAAGAAGTGTGTTTAAATGCTAAACTAATACGTACTAAAAGTAATTATAAATTAAGGGTATTAGAAAATGACATATTATTAGAATTCATTAATGATGATGATTTTGGTTTATTTTACTTTATACAAAAATATGAACATTATGATAGCATAAGAGAAATGCTACAAGACCAAAAAGTATTAGGAAGATATTATAAATTTGCAGGTAGTGATAAATAATGTTGAGCTTGTTAAAAACATTTAGAGGAAACTCTATTGAAGAATTACAATATAAAAAAGCAAAATGGTTAAGAAGTTTAGCACCAGCAGTTATATTTATAGAAAAAGAAGAATATGCACCTAGTTTCTTTTTTGGAGATATTAAATTAAAGATTTATTTTTATTAAGGAGGTAAATAATGAAATATTTAATAGAAAATGAAGACAAAGTTGGGTTTCCTTTTATAATACATTTTTACAAAAAATATTATGAGATAGGAGATATAGAAGTATATAGAACAGGTAAAGTTTATTTTAAAGATTTTCCTATTAAAAGTGGAATGAATGTAAATGAGATTTTAAAAGTGCTTAAAATAGTAAAGAAAGAATTAAGAAAACAAAAAAATTAGAACATGGTTTAAAAGTTGTTAAGGAGGCGATAAATAATGAAATTAGAAGTTGGAATGTATGTAAGAGGAAAATATTATAGTTATAGAGGTAAAATAGGTAAAATAATAAAAAATTATAATAATGATTTAGAAATAGCGTATAAAAATGGTGTTTTAAAAACAACTGTCGGTTCTTTTTTAGAAGATAATATTGATATTAATGGAAGACAATATGTTGCAAGTTTCAATATTATTGATTTGATTGAAGTAGGAGATTATGTTAATGGTTCACCTATATGTTTAATCAAAACTGATGAAAAAGATAGGACACGAATTTATACAGACAGTAATTACAAATGTGGTTATTTAGAAAGTGACATTAAATCAATAGTAACAAAAGAGCAATTTGAACAAATGAGTTATAGAATAGAGGAGTAAGAATATGGACAAAGAGGAAAAAAGAAAATATATATTTGCTCAATTAAGAAGTTTGCCAAATGCCACTCAATATGTGGAAGTAGCTAAATATATTCAAGATTTAGAAGAACAAATTGAAACACAGCAAGAGGTAATTAATAAAATATATAAAAAATGTAATTCAAAAACAAATGGCGATATGTCTGTAAAATTAAATGATGGGTGGCATCCTTTAATTCTAAAAGAAAATATATTAAATATATTAAAAGAGGAATATAACAATGAAAAACAATAAAACATATGAACAAGGTTATATAAATGGATTTGCACAAAGCAAGAAAAAGATAGAAGAATTAGAAAATAATTGGAATGAATTAAAAGAATATTTAGAAAAAAGTTGGACGGAAAGTCAAGATATATGGTTTGTGAAAATAATTAATAAAATGAAAGAAATAAAAGAAATGAACAATTTAAAGGAGAATGATTAAAACATGAAAAAAGAATTTGAAGTAAAAAGCGAAGAGAAAAGCAAAGAAATAAAAGAAATAACTGTAAATAATGAAGTTGCAAAATGTATAAAAGCAATAGGACAAGATTTAATTAATAGAGCTGATGATATATCAAACGATTTAGAAAACGTTTCTTCAATAACTATTTATTCGAAAATAGCTGCTGGAGAAATTGTAAATTATGACGTTACTAAAAATTATTACACGAAAGAATTTATTGATTACGCTAAAATTTATAACGAAAGTAGAAAAGAAAGAAAGGAAGATAACTAATGATAGAAACAAGTTTAATGGTACATGACTACCCAGACCCACCAGAAGATAATTCTAAAACTTATGTATTTAAGTGTAATGTAGAAATAGAAATAAAAGTTACAGCTGATGACATAGAAACAGCAAAAGAGTATTGCAATTTAACTGAATGCGATAGTTACGAAATAAAAGAAATAGAAATAGAAGATTACGAAGTAGAATAGAGGGAATAATTATGAACAAGAGATATGAAACAGTATTAAAATGGTTTGAAGAATATGGATTTCAAATAATTAAAAAAGGAGATAGTATTGCTTGTTGGCACGAAACTGTTATGAAAGATTTAAAAGGTAAAACTAGAGTGTTTCAAATAACAAATAATAATATTTGGTATATGAAAGGTGGAAGAACATCTTTTGGAAAAACTAAAACTGAATTATATATGAATTTAAAAAGATTCGATTAAAGGAGAAATAAGAATATGGATAAAGAATTACAAAATTTATTAGAAGAAATAAAAGATAATACACAAGATTATGTAGGAACTAATGGTTGTTTATATCAAGATTTATTAAGAGAAGAATTAAATTTATTATTAGACTATATTGCAAATTTAGAACAACAAGTCAAAAAGCAAAAAGAATTGATTGATAAAGCAATAAAGGAAATAAATGATTATGAGATTTATTGTGAAGATAACGAAGGATTTACTGAATATACCGATATTGAAATAGATGCAATAGAGCCTATATTAATAAAAATTGAAGACATATTAAAAGAGGGTAAAAATGACTAGAGAAATAAAATTTAGAGGAAAACATTCAAATAAATGGATATATGGTTATTTATTAAAAAGTATTGATGATAATAAATGTTATATATCAGTAAGTTTAGACCAATTTTATCAAGTCAAAGAAGAAACAATAGGGCAATACACAGGTTTAAAAGATAAAAATGGTGTAGAAATTTATGAAGGAGATAAAGTAAAGGCAAAATTTTATGGTAAAGAAGTTGTTGGAGAAATTGGCTTTAGTGATGGTTGTTTCTTATTATGGAATAGTTGTGTAAGCGATAATCAATTATTTATATTTACTGATATTGAAGTAATAGGAAATATTTATGATAATGAGGTATCAAATGAATAAAGAGGATTTTTTAAAAGCAATTATGGAACTTCCAAAAGTAGCAGCAAATAATCCAATAAGTGCTATGAATGTTATAAATGTGGATGACTTAATGATTGCCGTTGATAGATTTGATAAAGTTCCTGATTACAATGATTTATTAAAAGAAAATCAAGAATTAAAATCACAATTAAAGGGAACTACGCATTGCTTTGATGAAGAAGAACACAGGGAATTAAAGAAACAACTTAAAGATAAAACAGAAGATTATAGAAGAATGAAAGACAATTTTGATAGCAAAGTTGATGTATTAACTAGAATAGAAACTCAGCAAAAAGAGTTTATAAAGTATTTACAAGAAGAATTAAATGTTCAAATACAAGAAGAAAGTATCGGATGTGAAACAACTAATAAAAGATATATTTTAGAAGAAATTTTACAAAAATATAAAGAAATAATATGTGATAATAATTAATACAAAAAATGTATTAAATAAATATTGACAATTTATCATAGTTATAATATAATGTTATTAGCATAAAGGAGGTGATTGAATGTACAAAGCTATAACTGAAAGATTTTCAAACATTAATCAAAGCGAGGTTGCTAGAAAAGTAGGAATTGCAACAGAAACTATGAATAGAATAATAAATAGCAAACAAAATTGTTCCAAAATGACAGCCTACTGTATTGCAAAGGCAATAAATGAAAAAGCCGAGATAGAAGATTATTTTATTAGAAATGAGGAGTAAATAAAATGAAAAGTAAAAGTATTCCTAAATGGCTTTTTGAAGAAATGAAAAGCGAAATTATATCTGATAAAGAATTTTCTGAATTAGCGATTGTTATGAAAGAATTCTTTGACAGTGAAGAAGAATGGATTCAATGGGGAACTATAGAAAGGACGAAATTAAAAAATGAAAGAGAACGTAGACAAATCATTGAAAATAAATGAATTAATTAAAATAGAACAATTGCCAGTTATCTTTTATAAATTAGAATCAATTGGCAAATATATTGATGAAGAATTAAAAGGAATAAATGAATTAAATTGTACTGAGAAAAATAAACAAGAAGTAAAAAATAAAAGAACACTTATAAATAATGCTTTAAAAGAATTTGAAGATAAAAGAAAAGCAGTAAAAAATTCTATTTTAGAAAAATATAATGTATTTGAAGAAAAATATAAAGAAGAAGTTAGTGAAAAATTAGAATCTGCTTCAAAAACTTTAACAAATAAAATAAATGAAATTGAAGATAACCAAAAAGAAGAAAAAAAGAAAATATTAAATAACTTTTTTGAACAATATAGAGAACTATATCATTTAGAAGATATTATTGAATTTAAAGATGTCGGTTTAAATATTACATTATCTGCTTCTGAAAAATCTTTGAAAGATAAAATAGTAGAATTTTGTAAAAGAATAGCAGAAGATATCAAAGCAATAAATTCATTAAACAATAATGATGAAGTATTATTAGAGTATAAAAATAATGGGTTTAATTTTGCTAGTGCAGTTCAACTTGTAAATTGGCGAAATGAACAATTAAATAAAATAAAGATTCAACAAGAAGAACTTTCAAGCCAACGATTAGAAGAAGAAAAAGTTGTTGAAAATGTTAATACATTATGTTCTGCACCAATTGAAATACAAGAAGAAAATGATGAAGAAAACATTATCGAAGTATCATTTACAATAAAATCGACAAAAGAAAAAATATTGAAATTAAAAAATTATTTAAAAGAAGAAGGAATAGATTATGAATAAAATTAAAATAGAAATAAAGAACAGATTCACTGGGGAAATATTATTTGAATATGAGAAAGAAAATAATACAACCAAAGACACGTTAATTAAAGCAATAAAAGAGGGAGCAAACTTAGAGGGAGCAAACTTAAGGGGAGCAAACTTAGAGGGAGCAAACTTATATGGAGCAAACTTAAGGGGAGCAAACTTATATGGAGCATACTTATATGGAGCAAACTTAAGGGGAGCATACTTATATGGAGCAAACTTAAGGGGAGCAAACTTATATGGAGCAAACTTAAGGGGAGCAAACTTAAGGGGAGCAAACTTATATGGAGCAAACTTAAGGGGAGCAAACTTAGAGGGAGCAAACTTAGAGGGAGCAAACTTAAGGGGAGCAAACTTAGAGGGAGCAAACTTATATGGAGCATACTTAAGGGGAGCAAACTTATATGGAGCATACTTAAGGGGAGCATACTTATATGGAGCAAACTTATATATAACTGATGATGATATAGAAAACCCAAATGAATATATCCAAGACTTAACTAATAATACTAATTTAAAAATAAAATCTACATATGTAAATAAACATATATTATCGCCATATTATCAAACATATTGGAGAAATGGTTTGGTAATAGACGACTATGAAATAATTGAAAAAGTAGAGCCAAAAGAAATGACAATTGATGAAATATGCAAAGAACTTGGTTATGAAGTTAAAATAGTTAAAAAAGGAGATAATGATTAATATGCCAAATGAAATTACTCAAAGTAAGCCAAAATTTAGTGTCGTAATTCAAAGCGACGCATATAAAAAACTAATTAATAATACTTTAGGCGATAAAGATAGAGCTACAAGATTCATAGCTAGTATATCTAGTGCAGTAGCTACAAATTCACAATTGCAAGAGTGTGAACCAAGTACTATTATAACAGGTGCTTTAGTTGGAGAGGCACTAGGTCTTAGCCCAAGCCCTCAATTAGGACAAATGTATTTAGTTCCATTCAAAAATAATAAAAAGGGAGTAACAGAGGCACAATTTATTTTAGGAGCTAAAGGTTACAAACAATTAGCAATAAGAAGTGGGCAATATAAAGACATTGACTTTATAGAAGTAAGAGAAGGAGAATATCTTGGTAGGGATGAAGAAACAGGAAAGCAAAGATTCAAATTTATTAGTGATGACGAAGTTAGAGAAAATAAACCTGTTATTGGTTATTTAGCATATTTTGAATTACTTAATGGTTTTAGAAAACAAATTTATTGGTCAAAAGAAAAAATGTTAAATCATGCTGATAAATATTCAAAAGCTTTTAATAAAGCAGATTATGAAAAATTACTTGCTGGGCAAATACCAGAAAAAGACAAATGGAAATATAGCTCTTATTGGTATGCTGATTTTGATGGAATGTGTGAAAAGACTTTATATAGGCAATTAATTAGCAAATACGGTGTTATGTCAATAGAAATGCAAGAAGCATATACAAAAGATATGGCAGTTTTACATGATAATGATGATTACGAATATGTAGATAATCCTACAAATGAAAATGTGCCAGAAGCTGAAATAGAAGAAAAAAAGACTAAATCTTTGGATGATATTAATTAGTTTTTTAAAAGGAGGTGGTTAAGTGTGAAAAGTAATATAATTGCAAGTTCATCATCAGGTAATGCTATTTTATTAGAAAATGGAATATTGCTTGATTGTGGTGTATCATATAATAAAATAAAAACATATTTAAAAGATATTAAAGCAATTTTTATTTCACACCTTTGACTACACTCAGACCATTGTAAGGATAGCACTATCAAAAAAATAGCATTTGAATATCCGAATATAAAGTTTATAACTAATCAAGTTAATACAAAACATTTAGTAGACTTAGGTGTAAATAAAAAAAATATATTTGGATTAAAACTTGATACGTGGTATAATATAGGAATATGTAAGATAAGATTGGAATATTTAATACACGATAAACCAAATTGTGCATTAAAAATTAATCAGAATGGTTATAAAATAATATATATAGTAGATACAGGTTCAGTAGACCATATAAATGCTTTAAATTATAACTATGCTTTTATTGAATCTAATTATTTAAGTGATGAAGAATTAGATAAAAAAATAGAACAAGATAAATTAGAAAATAGATTTAGTCATTATGAAAGGGTAAAAAAGACACATTTAAGCCAATTACAAGCAATTAATTGGCTACAAAAAAATAATATAAATAATTATGCTTTTATTCATGAGCATAAAGAAAAAGAAAAGGGAAAAGAAAATGATAATAAGAAAAAAGAAATATAAAGATTTAAAAGAAAATATATTGTTGAAAGAAAGATTAATCGAAGATTTAAGAAAATCAAATAAAATTTTAGAAAATAACAATAAAAAAATGACAAATAAAATGTCAGAACAAAGAAAAGAAAATATTACTTATCAAGAAAATATTAATAAATTCGTAAATGATACTGTAAGATTAGGTGTTGTTATTTTAAACCAAAAAAATGAAATAAAAAGATTAAAAACTTTATTAACTAAGAATAATATTGATTATAAGAAAAAGATAAAGGAAAAAGGAGAAAAATAGTTAATATGGAAGAAAAATATTATACAAGAAGTAATGGTGAAAAAGTAAAAATAAGTGATTTAGAGACTACTCATTTATCAAATGCTTTGGCTAAAGCATATAGAGATAGCTTTGAATCTAAAGATAGAGACGATTTAACAACTCATTTGCAAAAAATAAATGATTTAAAGGAAGAAATGCACAAAAGAATAAATATGTTTAATTCACGTTTTGATGAAATAAAAATGAACGATAAATAAAAAAAATTAGAAAGGGATTATAGTATGAATGAAAGCGAATCAAGACCAAGAAAAAATTATAAAATAATAGTAGGAGATACAATAACAGTATTTAAGCAAGAAGCAGGAAAACATACATTTTATAAGACCCCAATTGCAAAGAAAAATTATGATGGAACAACTTCATACTATAATAAAAGATTGTGGTTTAAAAAAGATGTAGATATACCAAATAATTCAAAAATAAAAGTGTTAGATTTCTTTGAAGAAGTAAGAGAAAATTATAATGATAAATATAATCCTACGTTTGGTTTATTTATATTGGATTATGAACTAATTGATAAAAATATGGTATCAAATTCAATAAATGCTTACAATATGCAAATATCAGAACAAGATAAAATAAGCGATATTGAGAAAGTGGAAGTCAGTGATGATGATTTGCCATTTTAAAAAAGAAAGGAAAATAATATGTTAGAATCAATAAAAACAACATGTGCAATAGTTTGGTTTTTAGTTTTAATTGTTATAGCATTTGCTTTTATATATAATATAATATCTAGTATGATTCAAGAAATAAAAAGCAACAAACAACAAACTAAATTCCAAGAAAGTTTATTTTCAGAAATAAAAAAAGCAATAGATAATGAAAAAGAGAAAAAATAAAAATTTTTCTCTTTTTTTATATAAAATGTATTGACAAATAATGATAAATGTAATACAATTATATTGAGGATGTGATAAGGAATGAATAATTTAGAAATTCAAAATTTAAATTTAATGAAAGAAAGAGAAAATTTTATAAAATATTTAGATGTTAGTGAATTAACATTAAATACATATAAAAATGGAATAAGTAGTTTTTTAGAATATCTAAACAGTAATGATATTAAAAAACCTACTAGAGACGATTTTAGAGACTTTAGAGAGTATTTAAAAAACAATAAGTCTATTAATACAGTAAATGGCTATATGACTGCTATAAGGTGCTTTTTTAAGTATTTAGAGGCTAATGGAATATACAATAATATTACTAAAGAAGTAAAAAGTTTGAAATATTCTACAACACCAACTACACAAGTATTATCTGAAAAACAATGCCAAGAAATATACAAAAATTTGACAGACAAAAGAGAAAAATGTTTATGGTCTTTAGCAATAACTACAGGTCTTAGAGCAAATGAAATTGCTTTAGCCAAAATTGAAAACATTAAAATATATAATGGAGAAACAGTATTATTTGTTAAATGTAAAAAAAGAGACGACGAATCAGAATATGTTAAACTTTCTACACAAGTTTTAAAAGATATAAAAGATTATATTGGAGATAGAACTCAAGGAAATATATTTATATCAAATAGCAATCATAATAATGGCAATGGTGTAACAAACAAAACTATTAGATTAATAGTTAAAAATATATTAAAAAGAAATGGAATAGAACAAGATTGGGTATCAGTTCATACATTAAGAAGAACAATGGCAACAATAAGTTATAACAATGGTCAGGATATTGTAGCTATACAACAAGTTTTACACCAACATTCAATTGCAACAACTAGAAGATACCTAAATCAAACAACAAGAGATAATAATAAATTAGAGTATTCTGTTTCAAATATTTTGTTAGGAGGTGATTAATGATGAAAGAAACGATTTATAATTTAATTCCAAATGATAGATATATAACTAGAAATGAATTAGTTGATTTAACTGGTTTAAAAGATAGAGAAATTAGAAAATATATATCTGAAATTAGATTAGAACATACCATTATTAGTTTATCAAGTGGGAAAGGCTATAGAAAAGCTAGATTTACTGATAAAATGACTAAAGAAGAAATTGCACAAGAAATAATAATTATGAAAAAAGCAATAAATGAAAATAATAGTAGAATCAAAAACATAAAAAAAGTTATGAGAAGTCAAATTGCTTATTTAAAAATATTAGAAAGAGAGGCTTAATGAAAATGAATTATAAAGATAGACTTAAGCAATATATTAAAGAAGATAAAATATACAATAATTGGTTAGATAAAAATTTAAGTTATGTTAGTGATTTTGATAGATTTTGTATTCAACATTGCAAAGACATTGAAGAATTATTAAAAGAAAATTTAGAATTGGAACAAGCATTAGATAAAATTAAAAATATTTTAAATGGTGTTGGTGAAGAGGCTTGTTATTCAAAAAGTATGTGTTTATATGAAGAAGATATTGAGGACATATTAGAAATAATACAAAAAGCAAAAGGAGATGTTAAATAATGGGAACCAACTATTATGCAGTAAAGAAAAAACCTACAATAAGAGAACCTTTACACATTGGCAAATCAAGTGCAGGTTGGAAGTTCTTATTTCAAGAAATAAATAAATATAATTCATTTGATAGTGATTTAGAAATACATACTTTTGAGCAATGGGAAGAATTTTTAAAAAACAACGATGAAGTTGTAATATTAAATGAATATGATGAAGAGGTATCAGTAGAAGACTTTTTGAATTTAGTTAAAGAAAAGCAAAAAGAAAAACACGATGAATATTCTAAAAATGTAAATGGATATAGATTTACTGATAGAGATTTTAGTTAGGAGATGCTAAGAATGAAAATAACAATTTATGAATTAATAGGATTAGTTAAAGATGGTAAAGCACCTAAAAGAATAAAATATAATGATAAATTTTGGTGTTATAGTAATTCAATTCAAGATTATGATTGCCTTAATGCCACTAATTATTTGCTTGGGGGTTTATTCAATAATTTAACAATCGATACTTTTATAAATAATGAAGTAGAAATAATTGAAAAAAATAAGAATATAGAAAGAATATCATGGAATGAAAAAGAAAGTTTATCAGGAAATTTAACAGCAATTAAAAAACAAGAAATACTAGCAAGAAGAACCGAGAAATTAAAAAAAGTTTTAAATCAATTAATAGACAAAATAAACAATTTAAAGGAGAATGATTAAAATATGAATGATTTAAAGATATTCACGGATAATATTGAACAAGAAGCAATAAACCAAATAAACGAATTATTAGAACAAGATGCATTTAAAGACAGCAAGATAAGAATTATGCCAGATGTTCATGCTGGTAAAGGCTGTGTGATTGGATTTACAGGTAATTTAGGAGACAAAGTAATACCTAATATTGTTGGTGTTGATATTGGATGTGGAATGTTGTGTGTTGAGCTAGGAAATATTGATTTAGATTTAGAAAGATTAGATAAAATTATTAGAGAATATGTCCCTAGTGGAATGAATGTTCACGAAAATCAAAGATATAAGTTTTTAGAATTAGAACAACTATATTGCTATAAACTATTAAAAAATAAAGATAGTTGGTTAGAGAAATCTTTAGGAACTTTAGGAGGTGGTAACCACTTTATAGAAATAGATATTGATGAAAATAATAATAAATATTTAGTAATACATACAGGTTCAAGAAATTTAGGAAAACAAGTAGCAGAAATATATCAAGAAAAAGCTATCGAGTATTGTTCATATAAAGAAGAAATGAAAGAAGAAAAGCAAAAAATTATAAAAGAATATAAAGAACAACACAGAGAGAAAGAAATTCAAAAAAAATTAATTGAAATTTCTAAAAAGTATGAAGGAAAAACAAAACTTCCTAAAGATTTATGTTATTTAGAAAAAGATTTAAGAAACCAATATTTACATGATATGAGAATATGTCAAGAATTTGCAAAGGATAATCGTTTATGTATAGCAAAACAAATATTATGCAATTACTTTGAACTACCATACTATCAAGGATATAAAAGTGTAAGATTAAGAAAAAAACCAACGAGTGCTTGTGATTGGTATACTCAAGATATGATTGAAAGGGATTTCTGGTATTTTGAAACAATACATAATTATATATCATTTGAAGATAACATAGTTCGTAAAGGTGCTATATCTGCTAAAAAAGGTGAAATGGTATTAATACCAATGAATATGAGGGACGGTTGTATTATCGGTGTAGGAAAAGGTAATGACGATTGGAATCAGTCAGCACCTCACGGAGCAGGTAGAATAATGTCTAGAATGAAAGCAAAAGAAACATTAAACATTGACGATTATAAAGAAAGTATGAAAAATATTTATACAACATCAGTAAATGAAGACACCATTGATGAAGCTCCATTTGTATATAAACCAATGCAAGAAATAATTGATAATATAAGCGATACAGTAGATATTATTAAAATAATTAAACCAATATATAATTTTAAAGCGAGTGAGTAGAAATATTGAACATGAATAGATTAAATGAACTATTGAATAAACATGATGGATATTTAAAAAGCAATAATTGGGTACTATTTATTATTATTCTTGCCTTGCTTTGGAATGAAAAAGATTTTAATAAATTAGAAACAATATTAACTAAACTAGAAAATGGAACTTTAACCAAAGAAGATATTTTAAAAAAAGGAAGTGAATGAAAATGGAATTATGGATTAGGAGTCAAGATAAAACAACTTTAATAAGAAGTTATGAAATATATATATATATAAGTGAACAACCAAATACATACTTAATTAGAGCAAAAAGAACAAGTCATATATTAGGTTCATATTTAACTATTGAAAGAGCATTAGAAGTTTTAGGTGAAATACAAAATAAAATTAATTTGATTAATTTAGGGCATGACTTTGGTAGCCCAATGATAGATTTAAAAAATCCAGCCTATATTTATCAAATGCCAAAAAATTAAAGAAAGGACTGATATTATGCTTAAAATAATAGATAACGTGGAACTGAAAGAGTTGGAAAAGTATGGGTTTAAGAAAAATAGTAATTTCCCTGATGGATGGGCTATGGTTAAAACATATAAAAAAAGTAGATATTATCAAGAAGATATTTATGTATGGAACGATAGAACAATACAAGTAAATGCCATTGAATTAAATGATACTATATATGACTTAATAAAAGCCGATTTAGTTGTAAAGGTGGAGGAATAAATGAAAATGAGGTTGATTAAATGAAATATCATTGTTTTTTTGAACAAAGTGGAACATTTAAAAATCAATTTAAAAAACATGGATATGAATCTTATGATTATGACATTTTAAATGATTTTAATGAAACTGATTATGTAATTGATTTATTTAATGAGATAGATAATGGTTACAATAATAAACCTAGTATATTTGATGATTTTGAAAAAGATAAGGATTTTATATTAGCCTTTTTCCCTTGTATTAGATTTGAAGAACAAATACTTTTATATTTTAGGGGTGAAGCTAGTACACAAAAAAAGTGGAGTTTAGAGCAAAAATTAGAATATGATTTAAAATTACATGATGAGTTACATAATTTATACTCATATATTACAAAATTAGTAATTATATGCACTAGAAAGAATATACCTTTAATAATTGAAAATCCTTATGGAAGTCAACACTATTTAACTAGATATTGGTGCATTAAACCTGCTTTTATAGATAAAAATAGATTTTTAAATGGTGATTATTACGAAAAACCTACTCAATATTGGTTTATAAATTGTGAGCCAAAAGATAATTTTATATTTGAACCTTTAGAATATGTAGAAAAAAGGGTAGTAAATAATGCTAAGAAATGTGGTAATTTATCACACCAAAAAATGAGGAGTATGATACACCCTCAATATGCTAGAAGATTCATTATGCAATATATTATTGATGAAAAGGAGATAAAAAAATGGGAAGAAAAATAAAAGAAAAAAAATATGATACTGCTATGACTATTAGATTTAATAGTGATGAATTAAAAGAATTTAAAAAAGTAGTTGGAGAAAAGATGTACCAAAAAAAAATAAGAGAATTAATGAATTCTTATGTTGCTAAAACAAAAGAAATAGACGAAATGGAATTAAAAAAGAGACAAGAATATTTGCAAAAGAAAGTTTACTTTTAGAAATTAGAACTATTTTATTGACTTTTTATGATTTAAATGATATTCTTTAAATAAGATAGATATAGTTATTAATCAAAAAGAAAAGGGAAGTAAACTATATGAAAATGAATAAAAAAGAATATAAAAAATGGTGTGAGAGTTGCGAATTCATACAAAAAGAAATGCAATTTTACTCATATAAAGATTTTGTTGACAATGTTAATGTATTAAAATATTATTATGACAATTCAGATAAGATAACAAGAAAATTATATCAATGGTATGTTAATTCAAAACCAATGAGTTATAACCAAAAGTCAATAATATGGGACTATTTAAATGACTATTGCGAGTATGAAGATTTAATATTATACATATAGAACATAGAAATAGATTCAAGCTTAAGCAAAATTTATATATAGTATTTAGAACATAGAACTATTATAGATTTTGTTTTTTTGTTATTTTATGTTATAATATATAAACAATGTATATCACTAAAATAAAAGAAAGGAACAATCATTTATGAATAAAACTGAAAGTGCTAAATATTCAAGAAAATATTACAAGAAAAATCCAAAATATAGAGAGAAAAAGATTGAACAAAGAAAAGCATATGCAAAAGAACACAAGGATGAGCAAAGAGAATATGCAAAAGACTACTATTGGAAGAATCCTAAATATAGAAGCTACAAAATAAAATATGCAAAAGATTACAGAAAAAGCCATAAATAATATATGGCTTTTTTATATGTATGCACGGGCTAGTTTTTAATAGGTAGTTTTATTCATACATACATGAGCCAGTTTTTCGTGTGTATGAGCTAGTTTTGTAAAATTTCCGTCAAGTAGTTACAAATGCTTTACAAAAATTAAATGTAAACTAAATGTAAAATGTGTAAATATAGTGTAAATAGTAACATAATATTTTACAATATAATGTAAATATTAATATTTGCTATTTTAAAGCCATTTTAAAAGGTTTTTTATAAATGTAATATAAATTATCAATAAACATCAAAAAAAGAGCTATAATGGTCTTAAAATTAGTTAAAAAGGATATATTATAACCATTAAATATAATTTAAAGCCATTTTAACTTATCTACAAAGTTTTTTTTAATTATTACATGATGATTTTATAGCCGAAATAAAAAAGGCTTGTTATAAGCCTTTTAAAACGGTCTTTATTACTTTATTAAATAATAGAATTTTCCAAGGCAACGCAAGTCTTGTTGCTTTTTCTTGCTTCTTTGGTGGCTCTGCGTCGTCTTTGTGTTGTGTTTTAAACTCTTTCAATTGTTTTTGATATAATGTAATTATATCGTCTTTTTTTATTTCTAGGTCTTGTTGTTCGTTTATTATGTCATCAATTATTAACCCTTTTATTTCTGAATCATTAAGCCCTTTGAATATTTGTTCTTTACTGTATCCACTTTGTAACCAGTCGCTAAAATAATATTTTAGTTTATTATTTATCAAATTTTTCAATATCTTATCATTTTTTTCTTTTTCTAGTTTTCCTATGTTGTCAAATTCTTTTTTTATATTCATTAATTGACTATAAAAACAATTGTCTAACATGTCCCAGACTTCAAAATCATCAATGTTATATTTTTGTTTTTTTATGATTTCGTCTTTTTTTGTAAGATTCATTTTTTCGATATCTTCGGTTATTTCTTTTACTGCCTCTATAGTTCTTGATATTATTTTTTCTTTGTTTTCGTAAACTCTTAACCAATCATTATATTGATAATATTTGCCTAATATTTCGCCCTTTAATATGCTTTTTAAGTCTCTTTTTAAGTCATTTTCTTTTGATTTTTGCTTTTCTCTTTCTTTTCTTGCCTGTTCGGTTTTTGTCATATGGTAGCTAACTTGTTGAACTTCTCTAATTAATCCCATCTCATGCCCTCCTTTTAAGAAAAAGGCTTTAAGCCTTTTATTATTTTTGATATTTCAACTTTTATATTATATCATCAAATCGTAACTTGTAGATACTAGATAATTATAATTATCTTTCTTTTTTCCTTTGTAGTTATCTAGTCTTTTAATTGTTGCATTTAATTTGTAACATGTATTAAATAACATATCCAAACCGCAGCCATAAACTCTCATAAAACCGTCTTTTGTGTAAGTTTCTCCCATGATGTCACAAAGTAAGCTAGTTATATTTCTTTTGTATTCTCCCTTTTGTGCATATATAGAAAGGCATCTACTCATGCCACTTTTAGCAACTCTTTCAATTCTAAAAGCCAATCTGTAGCCGTTTTTATCTTTTACCCCACCTTTTAATATTTCTTTTAATTCTTTAACCATTTCTTTTTTAATTTCTTCTTTTTTCATTTTTAAATCCGTCCTTTTCTTTTTTTTATTTTTTATTTTAAATTATTTTTTTATTATTCCCAAATTAGAGAATAACTAATCATTTGCCCACCTATTAACCAAAGCCATTTTATAACTTCGATATTATAATTACTTTTTCCAGTTGATAAGTAAACAAGTAAACTAATTGTAATTATAATAGCAGTTAGTAAAACTTTAACCCATTTTCTTAATTTCAATCTTTCCATTTTTCCACATCCTTTTCTTTTATCTTTTGTAATTTAATTATACTATAATATTGATAATATGTCAATACTTTTTATTAAAAAAATATAAAAAAAATTAACTTTTTTTAAGCACCTATCAAAAATAAAAGGAATCATAGTTTTAAAATGTGAAAATACGATATATAAGGATTAATATAATACATATGTTATTTAAATTAAATATATTTAAACTATAAGGATTATTATACATATCTATATTATTATTTTTATACATATCTATATCTTTATATAATACATATTTATATTTTTATATTATACATATATGTATTATAGTATTATACATATATGTATATTATATTATACATATCTATATTTTTTATATAT
>ERZ808278.220-NODE-220-length-45616-cov-4.280218_pt1 | contig 45616 bp, 33 predicted proteins | sample MGYA00521239_ERZ808278 | MGnify/ENA primary metagenome ERZ808278 (study PRJEB31516, sample SAMN03275600) | gut metagenome | biome: mammalia-associated habitat; material: feces | host: Papio cynocephalus | place: Kenya | collected 2012-07-17 ... | reverse complement strand
AGCACTAAGACCGCATCTATCCCTTGGAAAAATCGCATTCTTATCAGATGTTGGGATTATTTTAGCTGGTGGTTTCATTTTTAAAGATATGGATGGCGTTGTGTATGGTATGATTATCAATTACATTTTTGCAATTGCTGTGGATAAAATGATGTATGGATTGAATTCTGGGAAACTAGCACTGATTGTATCAGAATCAGGAATCGATATTGCAATGCAGATTGATGAGCTGTGTGGAAGAGGTTCTACCTTGCTAGATGCAAGAGGTGGTTATAAACAGGAACGACGAGATGTGGTCATGTGTGCGTGTAGTACAAAGCAGATGTATCTGGTAGAAAAGGCCGTGAAAAAGATAGATCCGAATGCATTTATTATCATTATGGAGTCAAATGAGGTGTTAGGAGAAGGGTTTGATAATACTAGAGTTGCGCAAGTGGAAGAATAAAGATTGGATTCAAAAAGGCAGTTTTCAAGAAATTATTTACTTGAAAACTGTCTTTTGTTAATGGTATGTTATAGATAATGGGAACGATAAAATGAAATATAAAGCAGGTGAAGAATTTGACATTACAACAGTTAAAATATGTCGTTACAATTGCCGATGCAGGTTCCATGAATGTTGCATCAAAGCAGCTCTTTATATCCCAGCCTAGTCTCTCCGGAACGATAAAAGAGTTAGAGAAAGAAATTGGATTCGAAATATTTGCGAGAAGTAACAGAGGAATCTGGATGACACCTGATGGAGAGGAATTTCTAGGTTATGCGAGGCAGGTGCTGGAACAGTTTAAACTGTTAGAAGGAAAATATATAGGAAAGAAGAGTAAGAAAAAATTCAGTGTGTCCATGCAGCATTATACATTTGCAGTAGAAGCATTTATAGAAACGGCAAAGCAGGCAGGAATGGATGAGTATGAGTTTGCAGTGTACGAGACCAAGACATTCGAAGTAATCGAAAATGTTAAGAGTTTTAAGAGTGAATTAGGGGTTTTATATACAACGGATTTTAACCAGAAGGTAATAAAAAAGATTTTGGCAGAAAACAGTTTGGAATTTGTCGAGTTGTTTCAATGTGACACCTATGTTTATCTGTGGGGTGGGCATCCGTTAGGGACACAATCGGCTATATCAATGAAGGAGTTAGAGGGATATCCATGTTTGCAGTTTGACCAAGGGAAGAATGGATCGCTATTTTTAGCTGAGGAAATGAAAAGTACATACCAGTACAAGAAGGTGATTCTGGCAAATGATAGAGCAACTATGTTAAACCTAATGATTGGGCTAAACGGTTATACTTTATGCTCCGGCATAATCTGCGAGGAATTAAATGGAGGTGATTTTAAAGCAATACCACTGAAAGAGAGTGAGAAGATGTGTATCGGATATATAAAACGAAAGGGTGCGAATATAAGCGATATTGGTCAGCTTTATATAGAAGAACTAAAACAATATGAAACAAAAGTGCTATAAGTTCAACCTATAACAAGATATAGTTTTTAGATATTAACACATATTTTATAATTCCTATATAATTACTAGTAAATAAAACGAAGAAATTCAGTACGAAAGGAAGTAAGAGATATGAGTAAAAAAACGAGAGCAGAAAGAAATTTTAAATTTGAAACATTACAGTTACACGTTGGACAGGAACAAGCAGATCCTGTAACAGATGCAAGAGCGGTTCCAATTTATCAGTCATCTTCATTTGTATTTCATAACAGCCAACATGCTGCAGATAGATTTGCATTAAAAGATGCAGGTAACATTTATGGAAGATTAACTAATCCAACTCAAGATGTATTTGAACAGAGAATCGCATCTTTGGAGGGCGGTGTAGCAGCACTTGGAGTTGCTTCGGGAGCTGCAGCTGTTACATATGCGTTGGAGAATATTACAGAAAGTGGTGACCACATTGTGGCTGCCAATAATATTTATGGAGGTTCTTTCAATCTGTTAGAGCACACATTAACTCGATTTGGCATTACAACTACCTTTGTAAATCCGTTTTACTATGAAGAAGTTGACGCTGCCATTAAGGAAAATACAAAGGCGGTATTTATTGAAAGTTTAGGTAATCCAAATTCAGAAGTAGTGGATATTGAGAAGATTGCACAGATTGCCCATGCCCATAACATACCGTTGATTGTAGATAATACATTTGCAACACCTTATCTGATTAGACCAATCGAATATGGGGCTGATATCGTAGTTCACTCAGCGACAAAGTTTATTGGGGGACATGGTACTACAATTGGTGGTGTCATTATTGATGGGGGAACATTTGACTGGGAGGCCTCTGGAAAGTTCCCTTCTTTAACCGAGCCTAATCCAAGTTATCATGGGGTAAGTTTTACAAAAGCGGCTGGAAAAGCAGCATTTGTTACAAAAATAAGAGCACTATTACTACGTGATACAGGTGCTACTTTATCACCAATTCACTCCTTTATTTTCTTACAGGGACTAGAAACTTTATCCTTAAGAGTAGAAAGACATGTGGAAAACGCACTGAAAGTAGTGGAATACTTAAGTAAACATCCTCTTGTGGAGAAAGTAAATCATCCATCTGTTTCCGATAATGAAGAACAGAAGGCGTTATATCAGAAGTATCTTCCTAATGGTGGAGGTTCTATCTTCACCTTTGAAATAAAAGGAGATGCGAAAACAGCATGCGATTTTATTGACCAGTTAGAATTGTTTTCCCTTCTTGCCAACGTAGCAGATGTGAAGTCATTGGTAATCCATCCAGCTTCTACCACCCATGCACAAATGACAGAAGAAGAACTGAGAGAGTCAGGTATTAAACCAAATACAATTCGCCTTTCTATTGGAACCGAGAATATTGATGATATTATCGAAGACTTAGATGAGGCATTCAAGGCAATAGGTTAGAGTGATTGCATAACATAAGCAAGGAATAAGAAGAACTGCTATACAAAGTGTAGTGGTTCTTTTTATATGTTTATTCAGTTGTTATGCAAGATATATAAAAAAATATTGAAAAATGTCGAATGCACAATGGTGGCACAACAGCTTGCTGTTAAACATTCGAAAATAATGAAAAACTACTTGACATGGAGTCCACTCCAAAGTGTAACATAATATTATCAATTGAAAATCATTGGAGGAAAAACATGTTATTAGAAAAAATTAATTCACCTAAAGATATGAAAGCACTTTCTATCCATGAGCTAACGGAATTAAGCAGTGAAATTCGTACTGCACTTCTTACAAAATTAAGTGAACACGGTGGTCATATTGGACCAAACTTGGGAATTGTCGAGACAACAGTAGCACTTCACTATGTATTTAATTCTCCCCAAGATAAAATCGTATACGATGTGTCTCATCAGAGTTATATCCATAAAATGCTAACGGGCAGAAAAGATGCCTTTATGGATTCAAACAAATATGATGATGTATCAGGTTACACAAATCCTTTAGAAAGTGCCCACGATTTCTTTAACATTGGACACACATCAACATCCATAAGTCTTGCATGTGGACTTGCTAAAGGACGTGATTTGAACGGTGGAAAGGAAAACATCATTGCAATGATTGGGGATGGTTCCTTAAGTGGCGGTGAAGCATACGAAGGTCTCAACAACGTAGCAGAAGCAGGGACAAATATGATTGTCATAGTAAATGATAATGAAATGTCAATCGCAGAAAACCATGGAGGACTATATCAAAATCTTAGCGATTTAAGAAAATCAGAAGGAAAATGCCAATGTAATTTCTTTAAAGCATTAGGATTTGATTATTATTTTGTAAAAGATGGACATGACTTAAATGAGTTAGTTGCTACATTCCAAAAAGTAAAAGATACGACAAAACCAGTTGTTGTTCATATTCATACCATCAAAGGAAAAGGTTTTACACCAGCAGAGCTAGAGAAAGAAAAATGGCATTGGGGTATGCCATTTGAACTAGAAACAGGAGTTTCTAAATATAACTTTACAGGCGAAAACTATGCTGATATGACAGCAGAATATCTTCTTGAAAGGATGAAAGAAGATAATAAAGTTGTGGCAATCACTTCAGGAACTCCAGGGGTATTTGGCTTTAACAAGGAAAGAAGAGAGAAAGCAGGCAAACAGTTTGTGGATGTTGGAATTGCAGAAGAGCATGCAGTAGCACTTGCATCTGGTATCTCGAAAAATGGTGGAACTCCTGTATATGGTGTCTATAGTACATTCCTTCAGAGAACGTATGACCAGATATCACAGGATCTTTGCATTAACAACAATCCAATGACGTTCCTTGTATTTGCCGGTTCAGCATATGGCATGACCGATGTAACCCATCTTGGCTTATATGATATTGCGATGATTGGAAATATACCAAATCTGGTATACCTTTCTCCAACTTGTAAAGAAGAGTATTTTGCTATGTTAAAATGGTCGATGGAACAAAAAGAGCATCCAGTTGCAATTCGAGTTCCAGCAAGAGGTGTCGTTACAAAAGGAATTACAGATACAACAGATTACAGTAAACTAAACCAGTATCAAGTAACTAGAACAGGAAAAGATGTGGTTATTATTGCCGCTGGTGAGTTTTACGAAATGGGTGAACAGGTAGCAAAACAGGTAAATGCAACTCTAATCAATCCTAAGTTTATCTCAGGTATTGATGAGTCACTTCTTGAAGAATTAAAGAAAGACCATAAACTTGTTATTACACTAGAAGATGGTATTGTAGAAGGTGGATTTGGTCAGAAAATTGCAAGTTTTTATGGTACTTCCGAGATGAAAGTGAAAAATTATGGGATTAAAAAGAGTTTTCCAGACCGTTATGTGCCAGAGGAGTTATTAAAAGAAAATGGAATTTCTGTAGAGCAAATTCTTGAAGATATCAAGAGATTTATCTAGTATTTTAATATGGAAAGCGGGCCTTGTGATGCTTGAGTGTATAGTATCGCAAGGTCCGTTTTTTGATGATAAATATTATTAGTAAAAGAAATTCGGTTGACAGGATACGATAAAGTCATATAATGAAGTTGAATATGGTTAGCATATCCTAACTAGATATTAAGTACGTTTTGAGAAGATAATTTTTTTCAGGAGGTGCATTATATTGGAAAGAATTTTGCTTGGTTTAATTATTCCCCTTTTAGGAACTGTATTGGGAGCTGGATGTGTTTTCTTTACAAAAAATCAATTAAATGGACTTGTTAGAAGAGGTTTAGCGGGCTTTGCGGGAGGTGTTATGACCGCAGCATCTATATGGAGCTTGTTATTACCGTCTTTAGAAGCGTCTAAAAATCTTGGTAAGTGGTCATTTATTCCGGCAGTTGCAGGTTTCTGGATCGGAATTGCATTTTTACTCCTATTAGATAAAACAATACCTCATCTGCATATTGAAGAAAAGGAACCAGAGGGCATAAAGAGTTCGTTAATGAAAACAACAATGCTTGTATTAGCAGTTGTACTACATAATATTCCAGAAGGTATGGCAGTGGGTGTTGTTTATGCAGGCTGGAGAGCAGGGAATGGTAATATAACATTAATGAGTGCATTGGCACTTTCCGTTGGAATTGCAATTCAGAATTTTCCTGAAGGTGCAATCATATCCATGCCTTTATATGCAGAGGGAGTAAGTAAAAGAAAAGCTTTTCTTTATGGAGTACTGTCTGGTGTGGTTGAACCAATCGGAGCAGTACTTACGATCCTGCTAGCGGGAATTGTATTGCCAGTTTTACCATATTTCTTAAGTCTGGCAGCAGGCGCAATGATTTATGTCGTAGTGGAAGAACTGGTACCAGAGATGGCAGAAGGAGAACACTCTAATCTTGGAACTATTTGTTTTGCAGCAGGTTTTAGTATTATGATGGTTTTAGATGTTGCTCTTGGATAAAACATCTGTATGGTAGTGTTAAGATGAATAAGAATGGAGGAAAAGTATGTTTTTGGATATTGAAAAAGTTAGAAAATCATATGGAACTAGTGAGAATAAAACAGAAGTGTTAAAAGGAATTGAATTTGGGGTAGAAAAAGGTGAAATCTGTGTATTGCTCGGTCCGTCTGGATGTGGAAAATCAACGTTACTTAATATTATTGGGGGAATTGATCAGGCAGACAGCGGTTACATATCCATTCGGGGGGAACGCACAGCAGATATGAGCGAAAAAATGCTGACAAGATATCGTAGAAAACACCTAGGCTACATATTCCAGATGTATAATCTGATACCAAACTTAAATGTAAAAGAAAATATTGAAGTGGGTGCATACCTAAGTGATTCACCATTAGAGATAAACGAACTGTTACAGGTTCTTGGTCTTTTTGAACATCGCTTCAAATTACCAAACCAGCTTTCAGGTGGACAACAGCAACGAACTGCAATAGGTCGTGCTATCATTAAAAATCCAGATATTTTATTGTGTGATGAACCGACAGGTGCCCTAGATTATAACACATCAAAGGAAATTTTAAAATTAATTGCGGATGTGAACCAGACTTATCATAATACTGTGATTATGGTAACGCATAACGATGCGATAAAATATATGGCAGATCGAGTAATTGAGTTAAAAGATGGTACGATTCGAAAGAATTATCAGAATGAAGAGAAGGTACCAGTGGAAAAATTGGAATGGTAGGAGGTGCAGTATGGGAAATCCATTGATAAAACGAATTCCAAAAGAGATTCGTGAAGATATTGGAAAATATCTTGTGATATTTTTATTTCTTACGCTAACGATTGCTATGGTGTCAGGCTGTTTAGTAGCAGGCGGCAGTATGAAACGTGCTTATGATGTGAGCTTTGAAAAATATAATATAGAGTATGGTAATTTTGAAACAGATAGGAAAATAGATAAAGCTGTTAAAGAAATATTAGAACAGGCAGGCACTATATTATATGATAACTTTTACATACAAGAGAAGACGAAAAACAAGAAAAGAACTAGTACCCTACGCATTTTTAAGAATAGAGAAGAAGTGAATAAAGTCTGCCTGATGAAAGGCAAGCTGCCAAAGTCGAAGGATGAAATTGCAATTGATCGTATGTATGCAGACAATAATGAGGTCAAACCAGGAGATAAGCTGAAAGTAGGAAAACGAAAACTGACAGTGAGTGGATTGGTTGCACTTTCAGATTATAGTGCTCTTTACGAGAGTAACAATGAACTTATGTTTGATGCACTTTCATTTGGAGTAGCAGTGATGACAGAGGAGGGGGTTAAGGAGTTTAGAGAAGATAATATTCATTATTCCTATTCTTTTCTTTATACAAAACAGCCGAAAGATGAGATTAAGGAGAAAGAGCTATCAGATGATTTTCTAAAGGTTCTTGCATCCAATGTGACATTGGAAACGTATATCCCTAGATATATGAATCAGGCAATTAATTTTGCAAGAGATGATATAGGAGGAGATCAGGCAATGATGGTTGCATTATTGTATATTCTGATTTTCATTATTGCATTTATCTTTGCCATTACAACAAGTAACACCATTTCCAAGGAAGCCACGGTAATCGGAACACTTAGAGCGTCTGGATATACAAGAGGTGAACTGGTGAGACATTATCTTACTATGCCAGTAATCGTTACGTTGTTTGGGGCAATTACAGGAAATATTCTAGGATATACGGTTTTTAAGAACCTCATAGCAGATCTATACTATGGAAGTTATAGCCTGACTACCTATAAGACCATATGGAATAGCGAAGCATTCATTAAGACAACGGTTGTACCATTGGTTTTGATGGTAGTGATTAACTTAGTAATCTTAACTAGAAAAATGAGAATGGAGCCTCTTAAATTTATACGAAACGACTTATCCAAAACGACTAAAAAAGCGATTAAATTACCAAACTTTAAGTTTATGGCAAGATTTAGTCTTCGTATATTCTTTCAGAACATTCCATCTTATCTAATGCTTTTTGTAGGAATCTTTTTTGCCAGTGTAATTTTGCTTTTTGGTATGATGATGCCATCGCTTATTGATTCTTATCAAAATGAAGTGGTTGACAATATGTTTGCTGACTATCAATATGTGTTGAAAACTCCAGAAAGCACAAAAGTAGAAGGTGTCGAAAAGTATGCAATGAAATCATTAAGGCGCGATGTGGAAGATGGAGAAGAGGTTGCAGTATACGGAATTCAAGAGGATAGCAAGTATGTAAAGGCAAAGATACCTGAAAAATCCGTTTATGTATCGACTGGATATGCTGAAAAATACTTAGTTGGAAGAGGTGACAGCATCAAATTAAGAGAAAAGTACAGTAATGAAATCTATCAATTTAAGGTAAAAGGAATTTATAACTATCCTTCCACTATCTGCATATTTATGAATTTAGATGAATTCTGCACGACATTCGATTATAAAGAGGGATATTTTAATGGATATTTTTCCAAACAGAAGATTAGCGATATTCCAAAGGCTGCAATTGCCACAACTATAACGGAAGAAGATATGACTAAGCTTTGCCGTCAGCTTACTGCTTCTATGGGAAATATGTTCCAGCTTGTGAATGTCTTTGCTATCATACTTTATATGCTGATTATGTTTCTTCTTTCTAAGTTAGTTATCGAGAAGAATGCCAATGCGATTTCCATGGTTAAAATCCTGGGATATGAAAATAATGAAATTAGAAGGCTTTATATGAGAGCTACATCTATTGTGGTAATGATATCCTTAATTCTTGGAACCGGATTATCTGTTGGGGTAATAAAACTGATATATAGACCGCTGATGTCGGGCTATTCGGGCTGGCTGCCTTTACATATTCCTTCTTACGTATATGTAGAGATGGTGCTGCTTGGAATTGCAAGTTACCTGGTGGTGCAATTATTCCTGTATCGTAAAATTAAGAAGGTTCCAATGGACGAGGCGTTAAAAAATGTAGACTAATCATTAGAATGGATTAATTAAATACTGCTTTTCCTCCGTGTTTTTCTTTATAAACTTTTGGTGTAACGCCAGTCTGTACTTTGAATACTTTGGTAAAGTGACTTTGAGAAGAAAATCCAAGGTTAAGGGCAATTTCGCTACAAGTAAAATCAGTGTACTTAAGCATTCCCTTGGCTTCTTGGATTTTCTTTTGTGTTATATAATTTTGTATGGTTAATCCGGTTTCTTCTTTGAATACTCTTGATAAATGGCTTTTGTTCCGCTTCACATGATCTGCTAAGTCACTTATTCGAATTGTTCCGTGAAGATTGTGGTATATGTAATTCATACATTTTTGAATGAGTTTCGAGTAGCTCTTATTTTTTGGACAACTCTCATTCTGTTTGTCATAAGATAGATGCTTTAACTGATACATGCGATTGGTGAAATCCATGTTCATTTCATAGGTTAAGCGGTCAATTTCTAATGCTGTCTTTAAAGAATCCATCTGTTGAATATAAAAGTCAGCTAAACCAAAGGCTTCTTCCAGAGGCATGCCACCGTCTATGCAGGCACGAGAAGCAAGAGAAGCTGAGATAACAAAGTGATATCGTACATTTCTAATCGAATTGTGGGACAAAGTACCAAGGCCCTCAAGTTCTTCAAAATGCTCTTGACTGCTCACAGCATCAATATAGGGAATATCTCCGTTGGCAATAGCCTGGTAAAAATAAAGTTCTGTTTCGTAAGAGCTGTGTAATTGCTGTTCTTCTCTATTTGAGTATTCTTTATAAAACCACTTCCGTTCTAAATTCATACTTTCCCCTCCTTTTCTGATGTAGTACATAATGCTGTTTGTCGTGGTGTTGCAGGTCAGATTCTTACAAAATTATAGCATAAATGTACTAGGATTGCGACGAATGTGATATTGTTTGATGTCTAAAATAACTATAATGAAATTGAAAATTTTAAAGGAGGTAGTGTGGTATGAGAAAACAATCTCTATTCGCAGTTATGCTGGCAACAGTAATGTTTTTTTTCTGTACAAGTGAGGTAACAGGTGGCTATCAGGTAAGGGCAGCCGAAATAGCGGATTCTGTGGAAGAGCATGCCAATGTGGAACAGTTGGATATGCCTGTTGTTTCCATTGAGACAGAGGAAAACGCAAAGATTACTTCAAACAAAGAATATGTAAGTGCCAGCATCAATGTGTTAAATGATGATGGAGAGTATGACATGAGTAATATGGGCGTGTCGATTCGACTAAGAGGCAACAGTTCTTTGGGGGTTCCAAAGAAAAGCTACAAATTAAAGTTTGAAAAGAAGCAGAACATGTTAGGAATTGGAGATGGCAAAGGAAAAACCTGGGGGCTAATTGCCAACTATTATGATCAGTCTCTTCAAAGAAACATGACAATGTATAAAATGGGCGATGTGCTAGACAAAATGGCATATTCACCAAATTGTAAATCTGTCGAGGTATATGTAAATGGAGAGTATCAGGGTGTTTATCTTCTAACAGAACTTGCTAATGTGAATAAAAACCGTGTGAATGTGACAGAACAACCAGATCTTGTAGAAGAAAATGGTTACATGGTGGAAATGTCTCGTTATGCAGAAGACAACAAATTCGAAGCAGATACTGAAACATATGAAATTAAAAGTGATTTATCAGAAACGGAGTCCATCAGAAAGGAACAGATTAAATACATTTCTGAGTATATAGAAAAAAGTGTGCTTTCCTTAAAAAAAGGCAATCAAGAAGGGGTTGCAAAATACATAGACATTGATTCGCTAGTTGACATTTATATTGCCAATGAAGTAGCGAAAAACGTGGATACTGGCTGGGACAGCTTCTACATGTTCAAAGATGCAGGTAGTAAACTAGGTTTTGGACCAATATGGGACTTTGACTTAGCACTTGGTAATGCCAACTGTGCAAAAGGCTTTGATAACTGGAAAGGTTTTAGTGCTTACACGGTACTCAATGTCAATGCCAATTCTAACCCATGGCTATGTTATGCACTCAATTGTGATTGGTTCCGCCAATTAGTTGTGACACGCTGGAATGAAGTGAAGGCAGACTTAGTAAAAGTTGCAGATGGAATTGTAACCGAAGCAAAAGCGAATCAAGCATCCTATCTTCGCAATTTTGATAAATGGGATTTACTTGGACAACAGGTTTACATCGAACCAGCTCAGATTTCCGCATTAAAGACTTATGAAGAACATTATACTTATCTAAGTGACTGGTTACATAATCGTATGGACTGGCTGGATGCGCAATATAATGGACAGGACTTTGCCAATGGCATTCTAGTCGATGAGAACGGAAAAGTCCTTTCTGCAGACTCTAATATCATTGCCATTAGTTCTATCATGGCATTTGGACAATTAGCTTATGATATGACAGACAACGCCGGCATGATTATTAAAATAAAAGACATTGAGACAACAAGCTGGTGTGGAATGGCTTTGGCTTCCGGATTTATGTTAGAAGGAGAAGAGGAATATACTTTATCCTTTGATTACAGCAGCACAAAAAATGCGACTACAAAAGTAGTGGTTCAAGAAAATCATGATCGTTATAAAAAGTATCTACAAGAAGAAATTAACTTTACAAGTGAACTGAAACATTTTGAAAAGACATTTACCGCAACAGTTAATGACACCAACGCAGCTTTTGCACTTGATTTTGATGCTGCTCAATTTAGTGGTGCTACTGTTGTATTAGATAATATGTCTCTTGTGAAGAAAACAAAAGAAGAAAGCAAAGGAACAGCTTCTATTGAAGTGACATCTCAGTGGAATAATGGAGCGGTATGTAAGATAACGGTTACCAACAATTCTGGCAAAGACTTCACAGAAGGCTGGACACTTGATTTGGATTTGAACAGAGAGATTAAAAATATATGGTGTGCTGAGTTAGTATCTTCCAAAGATGGACACTATATCATTAAGAATCCATCTTGGAAACCTGTATTAGCAGATGGAGAAAGCTATACATTTGGATTAACGGTCGGCGCAGGTGATGAAGTGGCTATGACCAATGTAGTTGTGAAATAAAAATACTATCCTCCCCTATGTAGATATGGGATAATAAATTTGTATTATTTATTGAGCTGAATTGTAACGACTATTACATGAATGACATGGGTACATTTCGGGCATTATGTGAGAAGGAGAACGGGAATGCAAAAGTTCTGATTACGATAGAAAATACAGATGGATTCCGTATAGAAACCAAGACAATTGAGGCATTGCGAGGATCTGCGAAGTGGCTCTTAGAAAATTTTCAAAAAAATAATTTTTTTGTTACCTTTTGTTACTTTCATACGTGTTACATATGAGGAGGTTAATCAAGTGGATCCATTGAATTACCAGACTTCCGAAATAGCAGCAGTGTATGATAAGTATGCCGAAATGCTGTTTCGAGTGGCATATACAGAATTATTGTCAAAAGAAGATGCCGAAGACACGATTTCAGAAGTGTTTTTGAAATTTATAAAAAGGGCGCCTAAGTTTTCAGATGCAGAACATGAGAAGGCCTGGTTCTTACGGGTTACGATTAACCAGTGTCATGATATGCAAAGGAAACGAGTGGTTCGAAGCTACACTCCTCTTGAGGAGATAGCGGAATTGCCAGTTAGCCAGAAGACAGATCATTTCTTGCTAGAAGAAGTATTAGTGCTTCCGGAAAAATTCAAAATCGTGCTGATTCTTCACTATTTTGAAGAACTTTCAATTGAAGAGATTGCCAGTGCGTTAAGAATCTCTAAGGCAGCAGTGAAAATGAGGCTAGTAAGAGGACGAGAGAGCCTAAGAGATAGAATGGAAAGGTGATGTGGCAAATGATCGATAAAAAGAGCCTAGAAGCATATCGTCGTATAAAAGCTCCGGAAGGTCTTAGAGACAGGGTGCTTCAATTAGATGTATCCAAAGAAAGGGACAAGACAAAAGTTAAAATCTTAAGAGCAGCTGTAAGTGTGGCTGCTTGTCTGGTACTGGTAGCAGGTGTTTCTGTGACGATGATGCGTAATCAGCCATTAAATGGTATTTTCTTAGAAGGAAAACAGATTGGAGCGAATCCTGTATTGCTTCATGAGAACAATGAAGGAATTGCGTTAGCAAGAATGCATCAGAGCATTACAATTCCCCTAGAAGTGAAAGAACAGGCAACCTTTCAAGTTACAGAAGGTTATTTGCAATTATCGGAAGGAGAAGAAGCCTTGGCTGAAAAAGACGAAGCAGTACAGATAAAAGCAAAGACAAAGGTGAATTGGGTTGTAGAGGATGCAAAGCAGGCAGTACTGACTGTTACAACTAAGAAAACGAAACAAAGTTATGAGATGTATCAAGATAAAACCTCAAAACAATACTATATTAAACTAAAGGAAACAGAAAAATTATGATGAGAAAATTACTTTCAGCTGCATTAGCAGTAGTTATGATTGCAACATTAACAGCATGTGGCGCAAAGACAGAGAGCGTTAAAAATTTAGAAGGAACTACAAGTGAAATTATTGAAAAAGTTTACGAACAACATAAACCAGAATTTTACTTCGAAACAGTAGAAGCTGATTTAAATGATGCAGACGCATTTAAAGCGTTTACTGGCCTTGATAGTGCAAATAAAATCAGCGAAGTATCTGTATCTGAGCCAATGATGAGCTCTCAAGCATACTCTCTCGTAATGGTAAGAGTAAAAGATGCAAAAGATGCCAAAGAAGTTGCAGAAGCAATGAAAGCTGGTATTAATCCAAGAAAATGGGTTTGTGTGGAAGCAGATGATATAGCAGCAGTAGGATATGGCGATGTAGTTATGTTTATCATGGTATCTTCTGATTTAGATTCCACACTATCAAAAGATATGATCCAAGCATTTAAAACGGTATGCGGTGGAACACTATCATTTGAATTATAGGAACCAATGATTTTTTCAAGTATTCCATTTTTGTATTATTATTTGCCCATAGTTTTAGTGTGTTATTTACTTGTACCCATGAAGTTTAAGAACGGAGTGCTTTTTTTGGCAAGTCTGTTCTTTTATGCATGGGGAGAGCCTAGATATGTGGTGCTTATGCTCATATCCATTGCCCTGGGATATTTCTACGGGTATATGATAGGTAAGAGTAAGGAACGCAGGCAAGCAAAAGTGTGGTTAGGATTATCCTGTGTAACAAGCCTTTCTTTATTAGGCTATTTTAAATACGCAGATTTTTTTATTCAAAATGTCAATGCCGTAACTGGTCTTTCCATTTCGATTCTAAATCTGGCTCTTCCAATTGGAATCAGCTTCTACACCTTTCAGATATTAAGTTATACCATTGATGTTTACAGAGGCACCGTAGAGCCTCAGCGAAGTTTTCTAAAGTTTGCAACTTATGTATCCTGTTTTCCGCAGCTCATAGCAGGCCCGATTGTAAGATATCAGGATATCGAAGGACAGCTTGATAAGAGGCAGAGTACTTCAGAAAATTTATACCTTGGTGCAAGGCGTTTTGTTATGGGGCTTTCCAAAAAGGTCTTGTTAGCCAATCAATTTGCAGTACTATGTGATCGGTTCGCGAATACAGCAGACAAAACAATTCTGTTCTACTGGATCAATGCAATTGCATATACCCTACAGATTTACTTTGACTTCTCTGGCTATAGTGATATGGCAATTGGGTTAGGAAGAATGTTTGGTTTTACCTTTATGGAGAACTTTGAGTATCCTTATATTTCAAAAAGTATTACGGAGTTCTGGAGAAGATGGCACATGTCACTTGGTGGATGGTTCCGTGACTATGTATACATTCCGTTAGGAGGAAACCGTGTATCAAAAGGCCGCTGGTTTTTCAACATTTTTGTGGTGTGGATGCTTACTGGTTTATGGCACGGTGCGTCCTGGAACTTTGTGTTATGGGGACTTTTATATGCAGTACTGCTTGTGTTAGAAAAACTAGGGTTATCAAAAGTAATAGAACGTATGCCTTCTGTAGTGGGACATGTCTATGTACTATTTGCAGTAACAATGGGATTTGTGCTGTTCCAAAATACAGATTTATCTACTGTCATGGATTTGATAAAAGGTATGTTTGGAGTTGGAGTTTCAACAGGATGGAATGATATAACTCTTTATTATATAAGAAGTTTTGGAGTGCTTCTTTGCTTCGGAGTGATTGGTAGTACGCCACTGCCTAAGATAGCAATAAACAAAGTAGCAGAAGATAAAAGGGTTTGTTCCGCCTTTCAGGTGTTAGAACCAGTAGTAATCTGTGCATTCTTGATTCTGGTGACGGCACAGTTAATAGATGGTTCTTTTAATCCATTTTTATATTTCCGATTCTAGAGGTGGTGTACGGATGAAATCATATAGAAAAAGAATGATTGGAATTGCAATAGTATGGGCAGCACTCACCCTTGGATGCGTATTCCTTCCAGCAAAGGAGAGTTCCGAAAGTGAACGTCGAAAACTAGCGCAGTTTCCAACACTTTCTGTTGATACGATATTAGATGGAAGTTTTATGGCTAAGTTTGAAAGTTATGCTCTAGATCAGTTTCCTTTTCGGGATTCTCTTAGAAAGCTAAAAGCAGGAACAGCTCGTTACTTGTTCCATCAAAAGGATAATAACGGTTATTACATGGTCGGCGATTATGTAGCTAAGCTTGATTTTCCGTTAAAAGAAAAATCCGTATCCAATGCCCTCAAAAAAATGCAGTATTTGTATGATGCCTATTTGGATTCAGATAAACAGAATATCTACGCATCTGTAGTTCCAGATAAAGGGTATTTCCTTGCAGAGAAAAATGGGTATCCAAGTATGGATTATGAGGTATTATTTGAGCTGGTTAGAAATGGAATGCCTTATGCTAAGTATATTGATATTACGAAGGAGTTATCCATTGAGGATTACTATAAGACGGATACACATTGGAAGCAGGAGAATCTGCAAGATGTAGCAGATATTTTGAAAAGCGGAATGGGTATTGGGAATAAGAAGTCTAGTTATGAACTGGTTCAGGCAAGTGATTCATTCGATGGAGTGTATGCAGGGCAATCTGCTTATGCTGTGAAGCCGGATAGGCTTAGTTATCTGACGAATGATGTGTTAAAGTCCTGTATAGTGAAAAATATTGAAAATGAGTCTGATAGAGGCATTTATAATCTAGAAAAGGTGAATGGGAAAGACCCGTATGATATGTTCTTGTCTGGGGCTACGCCACTTATAACAGTTGAAAATCCTAATGCTGCGACGGATAAGGAATTAATTGTGTTTCGAGATTCTTTTGGCAGCAGTATTGTTCCGTTACTAGTTGAGGATTATGCGAAGGTTACACTGGTTGATATAAGATATATGAAGAGTAGTATGGTTGGGGACTATGTAAAGTTTGATAAACAGGATGTATTGTTTTTGTATAGTACGTTGCTGTTAAATGATAGTTATACGTTGGGGTGATAGAAAGTGGTGTCGCACTAGAACATAGAGCGTCACCACTTTTAGGCAAATAGAACTATTCTGCTTCATGATATGAAGAAATGATTAAATCCCAGCTATTAGTTGAAAAAAATTTGTTGCATTTCATGAAGAAACGCGTAAGAATAATGGTAAGGAATAGCATTTGGAGGAAAAATACATGAAGCGATTAGGAACATTATTACAATCTATAGATCATAAGGGGTATCCGGCTTATAAAAGTTTAAGGGGCAGCTATCAGTTTGGAAACTATCAGCTTAATATAGATCATGTACAAGGTGATCCGTTTGCGGCACCATCTAGAGTGTCGGTTAAAATATTAGGAGCAAGAGCAGGATTTCCATCAACATTTTATGAAAAGAAACATCGTCGTATTGCACTTGAGGATCATATACTTAGATTATTTCATAAGGAAATAGAAAAATATAATTTTAAGGCCAGTGGTTCTGGAAAAAGCGGATTAATTGCAGTTTGTGCTTGTGGACAAGAAGTACTAGAACGAAGTGCCTGTCATGTCAATGAAAAAAATGGTGACGTGGAGGTACATTTTGCAGTTGGGTTTCCTGCTAACGGAAGAAGCATTAATGCAAGAGAACTTGAGAAAATATTATTTCAGTTCCTTCCAAAATGCGTGGAAGAGACTTGTTTGTATCAAAATGTGGATGCTGGCAGGCTAAAAATTGCCGTTGAATTAGCAGATGATCAGGCATTTATCAGAAGCCAGATGAAAAAGGAAGGGATTGTAGCATTTGTAGCTAATGGTTCGATTCTGCCAAGAGAAAGCGGCGTTTCCCAACGTCCAATGAAAGGAGCAATTCCTTTTCAGTCTCCAAAATCTATGGAAGTAACCTGGAAACTTCCACACCGTGGAGAGGTAACTGGAATGGCAATTCGAGAAGGGATTACCCTTATTGTAGGTGGAGGATATCATGGTAAGTCTACATTATTGCAGGCATTACAATGGGCGGTGTATTCTCATATTCCTGGGGATGGAAGGGAGTACGTGGTAACCGATGATACTGCATTTAAAATCCGTTCGGAAGATGGCAGAAGTATCTGCAACACAGATATTAGTCTGTTTATCCGCAATTTGCCAAATTCAAAGGATACGGCTTCCTTTTCCACTTTGGATGCTAGTGGATCTACTTCTCAAGCGGCAAATGTAGTAGAGGCAATGGAGGCAGGAGCGAACTTGCTATTGTTAGACGAAGACACCAGTGCAGCCAACTTTATGATTCGAGACGAATTAATGGAAATGGTGGTTGCAGAAGGAAAAGAACCAATTGTGCCATTTATTAGGAGGGTACGTGGGCTTTACTTAGAGGCGGGAATCTCAACCATATTGGTAGCAGGAAGCTGTGGCGCATTTTTCCATGTTGCCGATACCATCATTCAGATGGATGAATATGAGCCCTACGAGATAACCGAGCAGGCGAAAAAGGCAGCAGATAGGTTTCCGCTTAACTTTGACTGTGAAGCAAAGATGGATTGGACGAAGAAGGAAAGAACCATTTCTTTTTCTAAAAAGCGAGGACGAGATGACAGAGGCAGTAAGATTAAGACAATGGGTAGAGATGGTTTCATGATCAATAAGGAAAATGTAGACCTGCGCTATTTAGAGCAGATTGCAGACGGAGTGCAAATGACTGGAATCGCAAAAATACTGGATTACCTGCAGGAACAGTATGCAGGTAAAGAAGTGTCTGTTGATAAGATAGCAGATGAGGTAATGAAATCGTTAGAACAAAAAGGCATTTATGCTACACTGAAAGGTAGCGGAGGAACGGATCTGGCTGTTCCACGAAAATGTGAAATCTGTGGCTGTATCAATCGATATGTGAAAGGTAAAAATGAGAACGCAAAAAATATCGAGAAAATTTACCAGTAGAAGAGTATTCTCCGTGGTATTCCTATCGATTATTTCAACAGTGGCTGAATAACAACGCCAGCAGATTATAGCAGGCGGATGAAGCTTTCTAGGTCATCACTTAAGCTTCGGGATGAGCAGATGAGAAAAAGCAATAATTCAGTGTAAGGTGTATAGAAAGTAAGCAATAATTGATTTGACACAAGGGATATGTAGCTTTAAAATGAAACATGTTACGAATAGTATATAAATTTTATTAATAAACGTTCGTGTCTTTTCGTTTACTATGATACGAGGAGTAAATAAGACACGAACTTCTAAGAAAGAGGGAGCTATACATGAAATTTTTTATTGATACTGCTAATGTAGAGGAAATTAAGAAAGCAAATGATATGGGAGTTATCTGTGGAGTAACAACTAACCCATCTTTAATTGCCAAAGAAGGAAGAGACTTTAACGAAGTAATCAAAGAAATCGCATCTATCGTTGATGGACCAATTAGTGGAGAAGTTAAAGCTACAACACTGGATGCAGAAGGTATGATTAAAGAAGGTCGTGAAATCGCTGCAATCCATCCAAACATGATTGTTAAGATTCCTATGACTGCAGAAGGTTTAAAAGCTGTTAAAGTACTTGCAAGCGAAGGTGTTAAAACAAATGTAACCTTAATCTTTAGTGCAAACCAAGCACTACTTGCTGCAAGAGCAGGCGCTACATATGTATCACCATTCCTTGGCAGATTAGATGATATCAGTCAACCAGGAATTGATTTAATTGAAACCATTGTACAGATTTTTGAAAACTATGGTTTGTCAACTGAAATTATTGCTGCGTCTATCCGTAATCCAATTCATGTAACAGATTGTGCATTAGCAGGAGCAGATATTGCAACAGTACCATATAAGGTAATCGAGCAGATGACGAAACATCCTTTGACTGACCAGGGAATTGAAAAGTTTCAGGCGGATTATAAGGCTGTGTTTGGGGAATAGTTAGGGTTAAGAAAACTGGATTTAGAGAGTAAGAAGGGGCTATAGAATCTTTTACGGTGGTATCGATTTTATAGTCCCTTTTGTGGGTATTTGAATCAACCTAATTTCGTAGAACATCGCACCTATTCTGCTTATTTACGTACATTTTATGCAATCTAATTGTAGCAGCTTGCACAAATGGATACTACAAGATTTATTCCTGGCTAGCAGGTGGAACAACATATGTGCTAGATGTCTCCGCGAGAAAGGCAGACAATGAAACTCAGTGGCTTCTTATTATGTGAATATTGCGGATGTTGTAAAAGGTGCTATTGTTAAGATGGGAAATGCGAAGGATAAGGCGGATATTTATCTGGAGGTTAGTTTTAGAGGTACGTATGAGATTAATCATACGGTGAATGGTCAGGTTGCATTCCAGATTGCTAAGGATGACTGGTCGTTATTTACACAGGGAAATGATTATTCTTATGGAGATGATACGAAGCTCTAATTTGACAGACTATATAGGGAATAATAAAATAGATTTAGAGAACTTTGAGAAGATAGTAATACATAATGATGCAATATGAATTTTTTTGCTGGAGTATATTGAAATGAAGAATATTTTGACAAAACTAATTGCTAAGGTGTGGAGATGGTGAAATGGATGTAATGACGAAAGAGCAGCGTAGCCGCAATATGAGTCATATAAAAGGAAAAGATACGGAAATTGAACTGGTTCTTCGCAAAGCATTATGGCATAAGGGGATACGTTATCGGAAGAATTACAAGAAACTTCCTGGCAAGCCTGATATTGTGTTGACCAAGTATAAGATTGCTATATTTTGCGATGGTGAATTCTTTCATGGAAAAGACTGGGATGAGCTGAAGGCAAGGCTTGAGAAGAGTAACAATGGGGAGTATTGGATTCGGAAGATAGCAAGAAACAGGGAACGGGATTATGAGAATGAGAAACGGCTGATGTTTCTTGGATATAAGGTGTTGAGGTTTTGGGGAAAAGATATTTTGAAGAATACGGACGAGTGTGTGAGGACGGTGGAAGAGGCGGTGTTTGAGGTTAGGGTTGGGGAGTGAAGAGATAGCACTAAAAAGAGATTTGTTATAACTAAAAATGAAAATAGCACTAATTCTGTATGTCACGTTCTTTGGTAGTTTTATTAACTAAGTTAGTCCATGTCTTAAATTCACAAGTTAATAATTGCTCACAAGTTAAAACTAGCTGTTTAAAATTCCTAGGTTTGTCAATGCTGTCAAATTCACCTACATGAGCAAGATATCGGTGAAGAATACTATTTAAAGTTTCACAATTAGACCTATATTCTATCCATAGTTTCTGATAATCACATAAGTTTATGATGGATAGAATAGCAGAAGAGGAAGCACTGAGTATGGAAATAGTTACACTAGCAATAATTCCGTATTTATAATTTGTAAAGAGTGATAAAGTTGGGATTAATGCAGTCATTACTATTGAAGCTATAGTCCAGTATTTATAGTTTTTTTGCTTTTTTTGAGATTCATTGTCGTACCAAATAATTTGTTCAATAAGCCTATTTTCAATATAATTTGTCTCTTCAGTATTTAAATAAGGTATGTATTTTTCAAATTCTTTGTAAATGCGATGTTCGGTATTAGGCATAGAATATCCTCCTTAATTAATCATTTAGTTAATATTCTTTATTTAGATTAACATTTAATAAAGCATAAAGCAATAAAAAAAGAGAAAAGAAAAGGATTGTAGTTGTTTTGATTCGTAAACGGAGATAAAATAAGTGTATGAAAGGTACTGAAAAAGGAGAGACTGTTGAAAAATGGGCAAATATACAATTAAATTAGATCGAAATGTGCTAAAGTTATTAGGGACACAACTTTATGGTGATGTTCCGAGTGTTATTGCAGAATTGGTAGCTAATAGCTACGATGCAGAAGCTCATAACGTATGGATTACTATTAATACGAAGGGCAGTAGTATTATAATTGAAGACGATGGAAATGGAATGACTGAGGAAGAGATTAATTCTCGTTTTTTGAATATAGGATACGATAAGAGAGAAACGATATCAGTTACATCACATAGAAAAATGATGGGAAGAAAAGGTATTGGCAAATTAGCTGCATTTTCTTTGACAAACTGTGTAAAAGTATTATCTTGTAAAAAAGGTAAAAAAGCCGGATGTATTTTGGATTTTATAAAAATTACTACAGATGGAGGAGAACCAGAAGATATCCCTATAGAAGAGATCATATTCTCAAACAAACACTTATCAGAAATGGGGAGTGGAACAAGATTAGAGTTGTTAAATATAAAGAAAAGAATTACTACCAGTTACAGATATATTGTAAATAGATTAATACGAATGTTTGATGTGAATGACAAAGAATTCTTAATTCACATACGTAAAAATAAGGAAAAATTTAAAACTTTACATAGAGATGCATTAGATTATTTTAGTATAATGGATACAATAGTTGTTATAGGCGATGAATTTCTAGAAAAGAAAAGTATTGTTGATAATAATAAAATTGTTAAGAATTTAAAGCTAACTTATACCTATGATGATGTAGTTAGTTTGAATCAAAAAAACAGGAGGCATAAGTTGTTAAGCTTCCCATATGAATTAGAGGTTGAGGACAAAAGTAGAAAACAGGTGATTAGAGAATTTTCTATTACTGGGTGGATTGGTACCGTTAGTAATTTACCTGAACTTAACGAAATAAATAAGAAATTAGTTGTTTCAAATAAATCGGAAGATGAAGAAATTAATAGAATATCTGTAAATGATAATAGAATATCTATATTTTCTAGGAATAAGTTGGGCGAGTATGATATCCTTCCAAAGATAAAAACCAATACTAATAGAGAGGCTTATGTCATAGGGGAACTTTATGCTGATATTTTCGAAGATGATGATTTAGTAGATATGGCAATTAGTAACAGAAGAGGATATGAAGAACAAGATAGTCGTTATATTGAAGTAATAAAAATTGCTAAAAGTTTATTAAATTTTGTAGTTAAAAAAAGAACGAATTATCCACAAGAAAAATACAAATAGATAATAGAAAAGAAATAAAAAATGCAAAAATGAAATTCTTAAGTACATTACCTGAGACAAGGAGAATTCTTAATAATAGACTTGAACAACATGAGATGGACATAGTAATGGAAGAAAATTTTCAATTTTATCGAACTGTTCAAAGTATGGAGAATACAAGGCGCGTATTAATAAGTCATAGTAGACAATATAAAGTCTATGGAGATTTTGTTGTTAAGATATTTGAAAATTTGAACATTGACATAACGAAACTATTTATTTATACAAGTGATAATAGGATGACAGCACCAAATGATGTTGAAATTTTTGACTACTTAAAAGATTCATTTAGGGAGAATATTTATGTTATATATATTATTTCTAAGTATTTTTACGATTCAAATCCATGCATTTTGGAAACTGGAGCAGCTTGGGCAACTAATAAGAACTACAGTAATCTTATTGTCGATATAGAACCCAATGAGATTGACAAGCCAATTGATGCACCGGATATATCGGTAAGGATAGGAGATATTGAAAAAATAGATTTAGAAAGTATGATAAAATTTGTAAGGATTGTTTTGGGAAAAATTAACTGTCCTAGTCCAAGCGATTTAATAATTAGAAATGCAATAGATCAAGCCGTTACGGTATATTCTGAACTGATAAAAAAATTGAAAGCATTCAAACCTATTAGAAAGTATCAAGCACATCCGCTTTGCAAAGCAAGGAATTGTAATCAACCTATGGATTTAGTGCATGACGAAAAGGGAAATGTAATTTACCGATGTACTAATCCCTTGTGTTCAATATGTAATGATGTTAAAATATATTAGATAGATTAAATGTATTAATGAAGATGTAACGATTATTAGGAGGTTGTTATGGAGTATAATCCAAAACCAATAGATATTTCTAACATAGAAATTGATAATGAACTTAATGATTTGTTAGAATGTCTTGCAAAGAATTCACATGATATGTGGGCTCAAAGACGAATTTCTGATGGCTGGACATTAGGAGACAAAAGAGATGATGAGAGAAAGAGACATCCTGGATTGATTCCGTATGAAAGACTTCCGGAATCTGAAAAAGAATATGATAGAATATCAGTTGTTTCAACCTTAAAGGCAATAATTGCATTAGGATATAAAATACAAAAATAAATATTATAAGGCACTTTCATATAAAAGTGCTATATTTATGAAAATAAATAATGTGTACGGAAGATAATAATGAGTAGAAATCCCAATTGGTTTGAGGAAGAATTAAAACTTGCATTAGAATTGTATTTAAGTAAAGATTTACAGTGGCATTCGAAAATATCTGATTCCACTCCAGAAGTAATAGCGCTGAGTCAAATATTAAATAATCTGGATCTTGCTCCTAAGAATCATGGTAAAAATTTTAGAAGTCCGTCTTCAATTCGACTTAAATTGGCAAATTTTAAAACTTTTGATGAGAGATACAATAAGTTATCTTTGGCTAACACTGGAAAGTTAGATAAAGAGATATGGGAGATGTATCATGCTAAATATGAACAGTTAACAGAGGAATGCTTGAAAGTATTGAGAGAGCATTTTAAGGGTGAAAATTCCGGCGTAGTGAGAGAATACTTAACGAGGTTGGGAATGTATGAAGATTTAAGAGAAGAGTTCTTGAAATATCTTAAAGAAGTTGTAAAGCGTACAAAAGATTTTCAAACTAAGGCATTAACAGAGAAGAATATAGATGTTTCTCGTGTTATAATGAATTCTTGTTATGATTTGCTTAAGGTAGCAAACGACTTTAATATTTGCGTTGGATATCAGAAAGATGATGAGAAAAAGCAGATTGATACATATGAAGAACATGCTGGAATTAATGAAAAGCCTATTAAGCCAGAAAAGAAAATTGGTAGATTCATTCAGTCTACATTTACAGAACTAATAGCGCATAATTATTTAACGCAAGAAGATTTAGAGTTTTTGACATCAGAACAAAGCTGCAGAAATGAGTTTCATATTGGACATCCATTCATAAGAAAAGTAGATTTGTCATGTAGTATATCAGACCAAATCAAGGATGCAAATGGATATATTAGATATTGGAAAGAGCCAGTTAGGATAAAAGAGCAAGAATATTGTATTTGTAAAGAATGGTATGAGAGTAATAGAAAGTATTATACAAAATGGCTTAATAGAATCAAAGTTATAAATGGTATAAATCTTAGTAAGGAAGAATTAAACAATATTTTGTGCTATCTGAAGAAGAATGATGAAGAAAATGTTTATAATAGTACAGAAAAGTTGATCAAGAAATTTTTCTATATTGAGCACATGGATATAATTCTTGAGAAACTTATTGCTAGTGGCATTTTAATGAAATTTCATGATAGTGTAGATCAATTGGTTATTGAAGATTATGATTTGCTTTGCGACATTATTGAAAAAACAAGAAAGTAAGGGATGACTTATGAAACAAGATATTATTTGCCCACCGTTTGCCCCTGTACTAATGGAATCGATAAGGGCAATTGGGTATTCGATTGAGTCTGCAATTGCAGATATTGTTGACAATAGTATTACTGCACAATCAAAAAATATCGAAATTTATTATGATACAATTACTGAACCTTTTATTGCTATACTAGACGATGGTTTAGGAATGACATCTAATAAACTTACTGAGGCAATGCGTTATGGTTGTTATAATGCAAGTAATGAGCGCGATGAGGATGATTTAGGTAGGTATGGTTTGGGTATGAAGACTGCCTCTTTATCACAATGTCGTTGTCTTACAGTATTATCAAAGAAGGAAGGTATGCTAGAGTCTAGGCAGTGGAGCCTAGAACATGTAATAAATACAAAAGAATGGAGCCTAAAGCAATTCGAGGAATCAGAGTTGGAAGGTGTACCTAAAATCGGAGAGTTAAATAAACGGGATCATGGAACCTTGGTTATTTGGCAGTCATTAGATAAAGTTATTTCCGGAAGTATGTCTAAAGAGTTAGTATTACAGTCAAAAATGTACGATGTACAAAAACATTTGGAATTAGTTTTTCATAGGTATTTAAGTGGCGATGGTGTGGGTAAAATTAATATTTACATTAATGGGATAAAATTACTTCCATTTGATCCTTTCTTAGCAAGTAAAAGTACAATAACTATGGATGATGAAAAGATAGAGATACCTGGTAGAAAGGGGAAAGTTATTGTTAGACCTTATGTACTTCCACATCCATCTAAAATGTCTAAACAGGAATTAGAAGCATACGGAGGTAAGGATGGTCTAAGAAATCTACAGGGATTTTACATATACAGAAATAAGAGACTCTTAACATGGGGAACGTGGTTTAGAATAATAAAAATGGATGAATTCACAAAATTAGCTAGAGTAAGAGTCGATATTCCGAATTCGTTGGATGACTTATGGACATTAGATATTAAAAAATCGACAGCATATCCTCCAGAAGTTGTAAAAACAAGATTGAGACAACTTATTAATGTAATGTCAAATGGTAGTAAAAAGGCATGGAGTTTTCGTCGACGCAAAGAAATTGCTGACAATACAATTCATGTTTGGGAAAAAATTGAAACTAGAGAGGGTGTGAAGTATGCAATTAATTCGGAATACCCAGTTTTAGAAGTAATAAAAGAGCGAATTGATAATCAAACGTTTAAGATGCTACAGAATTATTTAGATACCATACAAAACAACCTACCATTCAATAATTTACATTATGATATGAATGCAGACATTAAAATTGCGTATGATAAAGAAGATGTGGAACGTACTCGCGTTAAAGATATGGCAAGAGAGATAATTCGGTCTGCATTCCAGAGTGGTGATATTGAGAATGCAATGAATGGATTCGAAAAGATAGAGCCATTTATGTATTATATGGATGATATTGAAAGAATTTATTATGAGGTAAAAAGAAATGTCTAATTTGGATACATGTGAAAATATTGCAAGAATGTTATTAAAAGAAGAGCTTAAAGGTAAAAATCCTACGGAAGAGGATATAAAGAAAATTCTGAATAAGGTCTCTATGGTTACACCTATGCAAAATGTTGAGAGAGAATATGTAGAAAAGCAATTGCAAGCAAGTTTTAAAGTTAGAATGGATATTGGTAATAAAGTAGTAGAGGAATCAACATACCATCCTTGGTTAATGAATAAAAAGGCTAAGTTTGATTTTTATTATTGGAATAGATATCGAAAATATTTATTACTTCAACAAGGATGGAGTGAAGATGTTATAGATTCACTTAGTGAGGTTAGTGACGAAATTCTTGATTTGTGTGGTGATCCTACAGAAGAGGGTGGATGGAAAAGAAAAGGACTAATTATAGGAGATGTTCAGTCAGGCAAAACTTCAAATTACCTTGCTCTTTGCAATAAGGCAGCTGATGCAGGGTATAAGTTGATAATTTTATTGACAGGAACTATAGAGGGGTTGCGTAAGCAAACTCAAGAGCGTGTGGATGCTGGTTTCGTAGGACTGAATAGCAGAAATGTACTGCAAAAAAATCCAGAGATAAAGTATGTGGGAGTTGGCAGTATTGACGAAAATCGTACAGCATATCCATTTACTAGTGTTTTGTCTGATTTTGATTCTGCAAAATTGCAGTCGTTAAACTTTACAATTAAGGGGATGAATGAGCCTGTAATTCTTGTTCTTAAAAAGAATAAAAGTGTATTGGAAAATTTGGAAACATGGTTAAGTACTAGAAATACTTCTAGAGTTGGTGCTAAAATAGATTTACCTTTGTTGCTTATAGATGATGAAGCAGATAATGCTTCAATTAATACAAATAAGCCTGAACATTCACCTACAACTATTAATAAAGCTATTGTAGAGATATTGAGATTATTTACTAGGTCGTCATATGTGGCTGTAACTGCCACGCCGTTTGCTAATATTTTTATAGATCCAGACTTGGATCAAGGAACAGATGAATTTAATTTGTTTCCTCGAGATTTTATATATGCGCTATCTGCACCAACGAATTATATTGGTATAAGACAGATTTTTGGTTCGGATGCATCATATGCATCTTCGATTCAACCAATCGAAGATGTTTGTATTGATGCAGACAACGGAAAACATGCTTTTAGATCAAAAGCAAAATCAGCGCATATTGTTACTAAACTTCCAGAAAGTCTAAAAAGGGCCGTTAAATATTTTTGCCTTGTAAATGTTGTTATGGATTTACGAGGTAATACTAAAACACATCGTTCGATGTTGATTAATGTGAGTCAGTATGTTAATGTTCAAAATCAAGTTTTTGATAAAATAGTTGGATACGTACGCAAAATAAAAAATGCTATACAGTCGTATAGTCAACTAGGGATGGAAAGAGCTTTAAAAAGTAAAGAGTTAAATGAATTATTTGAAGTATGGTTTGAATTTAATATGAGCGAGAAAACTGGCTATGATTTTAATATAGTATTAGATAAAATGTATGAGTCGGTTATGCCAATTGTAATTCGTCTGGTAAATCAAAAAGCAAAAGAAAAAGGTATTGAGCGATTAGATTATGAACCATATAAAGAAACAGGATTAAGAGTGATTGCAGTAGGTGGAAATAGTCTATCTAGAGGCTTAACTTTGGAGGGATTGAGTGTAAGTTATTTTGATAGGAATTCTCAAATGTATGATACGTTGATGCAGATGGGAAGATGGTTTGGTTATAGAAAAGGGTATGAAGACTTATTTAAAATATGGATGGAGCCAGAAGCAATTTCGTGGTACCAATATATAACGGAGGCAACAATAGAGTTAAGAAATTCTATATTAGAAATGAAAAAGACAGGTTTGACACCAGCAGAATTTGGATTCAAGGTACAACAGAATAAAACAGCTTTATTTGTTACTTCAAGAAATAAAATGAGATCAGCAACGCCTATAGAACGAGTGATATCATTGGCAGCAGAAGTTATAGAAACACCTAAATTGATAGCGAGTAGAGAAAAATGCTTGAAGCTTAATTTAGAATCCACAAATAAGTTACTTACGTTTTTAGAAGATAATAAGGAATATAAAAAAGAAAAATACAATTTTGATAAAAACCGGATTGCTTATACAGGGGTGGAGAAAGATATAATAGCTAAATACATACGAACATTCGTAGCACATCCAAGACATATACCATTTTCAGCGTCGGATTTGAGTGATTATATTGAAAATTCCAATAAACATAAAACATGGACAGTTGCAATTATTGGTGGAGGGGGTGAAATCTTAGAAGAAGAATATTTTTCAAACTCATTAGTACAATTGGGGGTGAAGTATTCTAGTAGAGTTGTTAGAAGAGATGAAAATTGTTTGCAAATATCAGGGAAAAGAGCAAGAGTAGGGGTTCCTGGTGCAACAAAATATGGATTGACTAAAACTCAAGTTAAGAAGGTTGAAGAAAATTATAGAAAAGAAAACTCTAGTTCTAAGACAATCCCAGATAAACCTTATCTGTCGGTAGAGAGAGAACCGGTACTATTGATATATATTATAAAAGTTGATAAAGAAATTAAATCGATAGTAAGAGAGGGGAAAAGGGAAAGAACGTTTGATTCAGATAAGGAGTCAATAAAGCTCATTGGAGATATGCCTGTTATAGCTCTTGGAATTGGATTTCCTGGTACTGCTAGTGATAGCAAAAAGGTAAGATATATTGTAAATAAGACAGAAGAAAGAAACATGTTTAGTTACGAGGAGGCTATTGAGGATGAAAACGAGTGAGATTAAGAACAGATGGCAAGAGTTAAGAGGAGCAAAGGGGTTTTTGCAGAGAGTTGATCCGAATCATCCGATGGATTTTTTTATTGGGATTAGTGAAAGAGGAAATGAAGAACTTGTGTTAATAACGAAACTTGAACCTGTACAGTTAAAATCTAGTAAAGCTTTAGACGTAGAAAAGAATATAAGAAATGATGGAAGGTGGGCAACACAAATTTCTTCGTTGGAAAAACAAAACCAAGATGTTTTTTCAAGTCTTTGTTGGGATTTAATAGAGTCATCTCGAAATATTTTATCTGAAAAAGAAGGTTTAGAACTATTAACAAAACGATATATATTATGGCAAAAACTGTTTGTGTCCATACATAATGATTTATCTGACAGCGTTCTTAAGGGAATGATAGGCGAATTGCAATTTGCAAAAGAAAAACTGGCGAAAAAAAATGGATGGGATGTTGTCATGTCAGCATGGCAAGGTCCAGATGGTGCTGATAGAGATTTCGTCTTAAATGAAAAATGGTATGAAATTAAAGCTATAGCAACAGGAAAGGAAAAAATAAGAATATCATCATTAAATCAATTAGAAACTGATTATGATGGAGTTTTGGTAGTATATAAAGTAGATCGTTCATCAAACACTGATTTAAATGCGCTTAGTGTGAGTAGTTATGTGAATAGTCTTAGAGATAAAATGAAACATTATCCAAGTGTATTACAACTTTTTGAACAGAAACTAATTTCTCTAGGATATATAGATAAGAAAAGCTACGATGAGATTTATTTTACGTGTAGTGGACCTGAATATTATTGTGTAGATAAAGAATTTCCTAAGTTAATTACAGGGAATGTTCCATTAGGGATTGTATCAGTACAATATGATTTATCACTTGCAGGAATTAATGCATGGAAGATGGAGGAAAAAGAAGTATGGGGCTAATTGAGTACAGAAAAGATTATCTGGAAAATGTGAAAACACAGGCAGCAGCTGATGGAGAAAGTACAACAACAATGTTTACAACTACTGTACTGAATGATTTGCTTGATTTAAACGTTATAACTGATTTTAATAACTGCTATGCAGTGGGAAAATATTTAAGAAAAAATTATCGGGTGGATGCATATGCTTACGATGATTATGACTATTCTATGTCTTTGTTTATTACAGATTATTCTGGTGAAGAAAATATTGCTAAAGTTACAAAAACGGATGCGAAAGTATTATTTGATAAATTATATTCTTTTTTAGAGGGTGCTGTTCAAGGTAATTTATTGAGTAAGATTGAAATAAGTAGGCCTGTATATGATTTAATAGATCAATTGAATAGTAAGGAGTATACCGTAAGAAAATTTCGCTTTTTTATTTTGACGGACAGAGAAATTAGTGATAAAATATCTTCGTTTGATTACGGGGATATAAATGGAATTAATATTGAATATAACATTTGGGATATGACACGTTTATATCGCGTTTTGGGGCAGGGGGATACTCAGGAACATGTGGAGATAGATTTTTGTAGCTTAACAGAAAATGGACTTCCTTGCCTTGAAGCAAGTGATGTGTCCAATGAAGGAATTAAATGTTTGCTTTGTGTAATTCCGGGAGGCATACTTGCAGATTTATATGATAACTATGGAAGCACACTGTTAGAGGGAAATGTAAGAGCATTTTTGTCTACTAGAGGTAATGTGAATAAAAACATCCGAAAGACTATTCTGGAGATGGATGGCGAGAGTAAAAATATGTTCTTTGCATATAATAATGGAATTTCTGCTACTGCTACTGATGTAAAGGTAATTGCAAAAGAACAAGGAAAGTATATTACTTCAATAAAAGATTTACAAATAGTTAATGGAGGGCAAACAACAGCGTCTTTATCGAATACTAGATTTAAAGATAAAGCTGATTTGGCTGATATATTTGTACAAATGAAGCTAACAGTTATTGCTGATAAAGGGCAAGCACAAATACTTATTCCTAAGATATCTAGAGGGTCAAATAGTCAGAATAAGGTTAGTGATGCGGACTTTTTCTCAAATCATGAATTTAATATTCAAATGCAGAAGTTATCGCGAAAGATATATGCACCAGCTGTGAATGGTAATCAATTTGAGACTCATTGGTTTTTTGAACGTTCAAGAGGTCAATATGAACAAGAGCAAAGTCGAATGACAAGAGCAGAAAAGAAGAGATATCAAATGCAGAATCCTAAAGAACAAAAAATTGCAAAAACGGATTTTGCTAAATATCGAAATACGTGGGATGAGTATCCGTATTGGGTTAGTATGGGGGCACAAAAAAACTTTGCAAAGTTTGCAAAAAATATTGTTGAGCAATGGGATAAAGAATGTGAAAAGTTTGATGAAAATTATTTTAAAAATACAATTGTAATCGCTATCATGTTTAAGCATATAGATAAGCTCGTTCCGAAACAAGAATGGTATGAAAAAGGGTATAAGGCAAATATCGTTGCATATACATTGTCATATTTTCATTTCCTAATTGAGAAGCAGTATCCAGATTGTGAGTTAAATATGAAATACATATGGGATAAGCAAAAAGTTCCTGATTGCATAGGAGAAGAATTTACTAGGCTAACTAAAGTTGTTTTTCAATTTATCACTTCTGAAGAACGCCCGATTAAAAATGTTACAGAATGGTGTAAAAAAGATTTGTGCTGGAAAGAGCTTATTAAGAATGAATGTGTTTTAGATGCTAGAATAGCAGAATTTTTAATATGTAAAAATTCACAAGAAGGTATTAATGATAAAGCGAATACGATTGAACAAAATTATAGTCTATTGCAAATGGATGTTAAGGAAAAAGGACAATTGTACTGGGAGAAAATTTTGAAATGGGGTAAAGAGAATAACCTGTTGTCTGAAGTAGAAAAAAGCTTTCTGTCAGCAGCTACCAAGATTAATTATGGAAGGATTCCATCTGAAATACAATGTCAAAGGATTTTAAATATTGAAGCAGGCTTAATTGATAATGGATTTTCAGAGGATTAGGGACTAGTATGAAAGTGGCATCGTTATTTTGTGGTTGTGGTGGCTTGGATATGGGATTTGAAAAAGCAGGATTTGATATTATTTGGTCAAATGATTTTGATAAATATGCAGTACAAACGTATAATGCAAATTTTAAGCATAATGCTATATGTGCAGATATTAATGAAGTGAACCTGGATGACATACCAAGGCATGATATTCTAATTGGAGGTTTTCCATGCCAACCCTTTAGTAAAATGGGGAAGGAGGCTGGTTTTTCTGATAAACGAGGTTTGCTGTTTTTTAAAGTGATTGATATTATTAAAAATCAAGCACAACGAGGTCAGCAGCCACAAATAGTTGTATTGGAAAATGTGCGAAATTTATTGACTCATAATGAGGGAAAAACTTTTGCCACTATAGAAGAGGAATTGAATAAAGTTGGATATCGTGTGCATCCTAAGTTACTTAATAGTGCAGATTATGGTGTACCGCAAACACGTAATAGAGTATATTTGGTTTGCTTACTGGATCAATCAATTGAATTTGGGTTTCCTGAGGGTATTGAATTAAAAAGTTCACTTCAAGATTTATTAGAAACAAATGTTGATGATAAGTATTTTCTTTCTGAAAAAATTCTTAAAACAATTTTAGCAACTGGAACAAAAAATTATAAAGCTAAATCAGAAATTGATTTATCAGTTGCACGTCCTTTGACTGCAACAATGGCTAAAATGCATAGAGCATGTCAGGATAATTATGTTACTCAGAATGGAAGAATTAGAAGGTTAACGCCAAGGGAATGTGCGAGGCTGCAAGGCTTTTCAGAAAAATTTATTATACCAGTTTCGGACTGCCAAGCGTATAAACAATTTGGTAATGCAGTTACAGTAAATGTTTCATATGCTATTGCTAAGAGTATTAAAGAACAAATTTATAAGGAGAGACATGAATAAAGAAATTGAAGAAATAAAGAAAATTTTAAAGCTTCTTGTTAACAAAAAATGTAGCAAAGAAAACGCAGAAATATTATTGAGTAAAATTTGTGCATCAACAAATGAACAATATTATGAACAGAAAAGTTTGTATTTTCAAGAGCATAAGGTTAAGCTTTTAAATGAATTTTCTTTAATTTGTGGTGAAGAAATAAAGTGTAAAGAAGAAAATTGTTCTGAATGCTATTTATCTAAATGGTGTAATTATTTTAGAGTAAAACAACAACTTTTAGAGGAAGAAAGGGTAGGGTATACATATGCAGACTTTTTTTGTGGAGCAGGTGGGTTATCTGTTGGGTTTCGTCAAGAAGGTTATAAATTAAGTTTTGCAAATGATATTCAAGAATGTTGCATTGAAACGTATAGATTTAATCATCCTGAAACACCACAAAAACATATTGTGACAGGGGATATAAACGATGTTCTTTGTAATATTTCAAAATTTAAAAGATTTGATCCTGTAGATGTTGTTATCGGTGGACCACCATGTCAAGGATTTAGTATGGCTAACAGGCAAAGAATAATTGATGATCCGAGAAATGTTCTATATAAAAGTTATATAAAAGCAATACAAACACTACAACCCAAATTTGTTGTAATGGAAAATGTTAAAGGAATGTTGAAGGGTGAGGAGCAAATCAAAGATGATTTTAAGAAAGTTGGTTATAGTATATCAGCCAGAGTTTTAAATGTTAAGGATTTTGGAGTGCCACAAAGTAGAGAGCGAGTTATTTTTGTTGGTAATAGAATTGGGGGAGATAATGAAGAAGTTTTGGAAAGAATACGTGAATTAGGATTAGAGGCACCTAAATTTTTATTGAGCGATGCAATATCTGATTTGGATGAATTAGTAGCGAAAAAAATTCCTCATAATACAGAAGCTGAGGATAGAGCATCAGGTTTTAACATTAGTTATTATAGGAATGTAGATAATGATAATCAATATGTGAATTTAATTAATGATGGGAAAAACAATCAACTAGTATTTAACCATAAGGCAAGATATAATAATTCACGAGATATTGAGATATTTGGAAGATTAAATCCGGGTGATAATTCATCGGATCCAAAAATTAAAGATATTATGCCATACAAAAGAAGAGAAAAGATATTTAAGGATAAATATTTTAAACTGGAGCCAGATAAACCATGTAAAACAATTACTGCACATATGAGATTTGATTGTAATATGTATATTCATCCATGGCAGGCAAGAGGTTTAACGCCAAGAGAAGCAGCACGTGTACAATCTTACCCAGATGATTATTACTTTAAGGGACCTTATACCAAGACATATATGCAGATTGGAAACTCAGTTCCGCCATTACTAAGTCGTACTATAGCTAGAGTAATTAAGGAACAATTAGACTAGGGGAGAAATAAATATGGCAGTATATGAAGCACTACTTGAACTAGTAAAGGATTATTTTGTTTTTTTAGGTTATGAAGAAAATTATGTATCAGAATATTTTTCTTCATGCAATTTTAGAGAAATAATTTCAATACGATTAGCTAATGCAAATGTAGCTAATAGAAACAAAAAAGATAAGTCTTCCCATCAAAGTCATATAGCTATAACGGGGGAGGCTATTTACTTTTTTTATACTGAAGAAGAATTTGCACAATTAGATAATAAAAGTACACTAAAAAAAGAAATTTGTATTTCAAGTGCTAATTTGAAAAATCTTATGTTGGAACACTTTCATATAAAGAATAAATGTGATATACAGCATATAAATGGAGTTGTTTCTGTAGGGAAGAGGACTCAAAATCAGTTACAATTGTCAAAGAAAAATTCTGAAAACAGTGAGTGCTTTAATATGCTGCGACTAGGCTTATTTGAAAATGATATATTAATGTTATTAAAGTTTAGACATTGCGATAAGATTTTTGCTATAGGAATTCCAGATTTATTTTATTTGGACTATATTCCTAGTTATGCGGCATTATACGAGACAAATACATATTTGAGTTTACTTGAAAAGTAAGAACTCTATTTTGGACGTGAATATTATGCTTGAATAGACAGTGATTAGAAAAAACAATCATAACAGTAAGATATTTTGAAAGTTGATATGTTAATAAATTTTAACGGAAAAGATTCATGAGATATTTAGGATACGCTAAAAGTCCTGCTTGGTGGAACAAATAGAGAGATGATGGAAGCGCAAATTACTGACTATCTGTAACGAATGCGTTGAAAATCAGAGCAATAGAAGATGTTCTTATTACCATTTGCCTTCCCTCTCCATTTATGTCATACTATCCTTAACAAAACATTTTCTGACACACAATGCAAAAAGAACTTCGTCAATCAAAAATAATGTAAAACGAAAGGAGTGTCCCAATGAACCTAACAATCACGACCCTAATTGAAAACAATCCATCACCAGCCGACGAGGCTCTAATCTGCGAACACGGTCTTTCACTCTACATAGAACTCCCAGACACTACAATCCTTTTCGACACCGGTCAAACCGGCGAATTCATCCAAAATGCCTCTAATTTGAACAAAGACCTCTCATCCGTAGACTACATGCTAATTAGTCACGGTAATTTTGACCACAGTGGCGGTGTACGCAAATTACTTGAATCAGGTGTACTAAGAAACCAGACTCAAATGATAGTAGGAAGCGAATTTTTTAACGCAAAATATTCCGAAAACAAAGAAGGGGCCGTAAAATTCGGTGGAGTTAATACAAAGCTAGAAAATACTATAATAAACGGTAAATCCTATAGTTATATCGGAAACGGATTTCAAGAAAAAGACGTCGAATCAAACGGCATTTTCCTAAGGAGAATGGAAGAAGACACAATGAACTTAACAGATGATGTCATCGTATTCCATCATTTTAAACAATCCAATGATTTTGAGAAACTGAATACTAGATTTGTTGTAGAAGAAGAAGGACAGTATCCAATAGACCATTTCAAGGATGAGATTTCAATCGGAATTAAAACGGACAAAGGACTTGTTCTGATTGTTGGTTGTTCTCATATTGGAATTGTTAACATTATAAGTGATGTGGCGAAACGTATTGACATGCCAATTTATATGGTAATTGGCGGTACACACTTGATAGAAGCAGATAATGAGCGCGTTGACAAGACAATAGAAGCATTTAAAAAGTTTGGAATTGAAAGAATTGCAGTATCTCATTGTACAGGTGAACAGGCAATTGAGAAATTAAGAGATAGTTTCAAGGATGGCTTTCTATTCAATACCACAGGCAATGTAATTACCATCTAAACAATAGTAGAAGATAATTTCAACGTAAGTATTTGGTTAGTAAAGTAAAAAAGATATTTAACTAATTCTTTCGTAAAATTGTTAAAATCAATTGACTTACTGTAATTTTTCAGTATAAAATAAAACTAGGGTTGAGTATAATAAACGAACAAGTATAAGGGGCGGGCTTTTTTGGTCTGTCCTTTTTTATTAACTAGGAAAGTTTTCTGCGAGTCCTTCCCGGGTTGATAAAAAAGTGCCCTAAAAAACACTTTGTTCGTTATAGAAAATAACCGTATTCACATACGGATTACATAGATACTATTTTTTAGGGAAGAGGAAAAGAGATGGGAAAAACAGCATACGGTAAAAAACGTGTATTGGCTATCGTATTAGCATTGGCATTAGTGCTAACGGGTATTACACCAGTGCCAGTTATTCATGCTTCTGAGGGTGAGACAAAAGGTTACAAACTTGTCGACATGTCATTTACAGAAGCAAAAACATTACCTTATACAGATAACTCCACGGGGGTAGCAGCAGTTTTACAAAGGGATTGTCCAGTTACAACAGGATATGCAACAAAGTCTTTGAATTCGAATCAATGGGATGGCGAAGAAGCAGACAGATACTGGATGATTTCATTTTCAACCAAGAATTTTGAAAATCTGTCATTTAACGTTTCACTTCGCTCATCTGGTACTGGACCTAGAGATTTTAAGATTCAGTATAGTACAGACGGAGAAAACTTTATTGATTTATCCGAAATCATTACGTTAACAGATACAAAGAGCTTAAAACCAATTGATACCATTGCACTTCCAGCAGCTGCAGCGGATCAAGAGCAAGTCTACATTCGTGTGTTACGTGCCAGTACAAAAGCGATAAACAAAAAAGACGATGTAGAACAAGAAGTTGTAAGTGCTGGTGTTTCCAATATCAACAACATTGTAGTTTCAGGAGATTCCATTGATGGAACACTTCCAGAAGTGCCAGAAATACCAGTAACTAGTACACCTGTGACATCACAGCCAGCTGTAGAACCTCCAGTTTCAAGTGAACCAGCAGCATCACAGCCAGTAGTATCTGAAACACCATCCACACCGCAGCCAGAAGTTTATACAGATCCAATTGAATCCAATGAGATCCCAGAAGGTGACATTACCATCGACCAGGCTTATCAAGCGGCAGATGGAACAGAGATTACAGTTGTTGGACAGATTCAGTACAGATACGGCAAAAATGGTTCTGTCAATACTACAATAATTGAGGATATCATTGACGGAGAAATCTATGGTTTCCAAGTATACGATTCATTAAAAGACTATAACACAGGTGATGTAATTGCCATTACAGGTAAGGTTTCCAGTTACGGCAATGTAAAGCAGTTACAGAAACCAGACAGTGGAAACTATACCATTACGAAATTAAAAGAAGCAGATCCAATTGGCGCTCAAAAGGTTACTATTGCACAGCTTTTAGAAGGAAAAGATGCATATTTATCTGAATATGTAGTAATTAAAGAAGCAACATTAGGAACTTATGACAGCAAAAACACATCCATAACAGATAAATCAGGCAGCAGTCTTAATATTTACCAGAGTGCAGCATATCCAGAAGGAATAGTTGCAGGGGACCAGGCTCATGTGTATGGCGTATTCTCAAAATATAATACAACCTATCAGTTACGTAACGGCAATTCTGCAGAAAGTTTTAAAGGAACAGGTTATGAAGTAGAATCTTCTGTGACAACAGAACTTGCAAAATGGGCTGGAACAGCTAAATTTGAAGGCAATACTGTCTATGGAGATTTGTATGCAGATAATGATTTCTTAGATAAAGATGCAAGTATTACATTAAGTTCTGGTGCACAGCCACAGTACTCCAACACAGCTAATGGTGTTACAGAATATTGCATTGGTAATAATAAATTAGCATTGGGACAGTATTTTCAGATGAATTTATCCAGTGACAAATATGCGTCAATGGAACTTACATTTAAATTACGTTCCTCTAATTCCGCCGCAAAGTATTATCATGTGCTTTATAGTACAGATGGTGTGAACTACGAAAGAGCTACTAATATTTCATATGTATTAAATACTACAGATTACAGTGGTGGTACACCTGTAAGCACAGCAAAAACATATGAAAATATGAATTACTTAGAGGCAACGGCACAATGGCAGTCTTATACTGTGAAGTTACCTGATGCAGCGGCAAATGCCAAGGACTTATCCATCCGTTTACAAATTCCAGAAGAGAACAGTCGAATTGATGGTAAGGATTCTACAGTTGGAGCAACCTTCCCTTGCAGAATGACAAGTGTATCAGTAAAAGGTTCTCCAATTGTAACAAGTACGATTACTCGTCTTGTAGAGGCCACACCAGAAGCAGGTGCAGTTGCACTTGGAAGTGAAGTAACATTAAGTTCTTTAACAAAAGATGCAACAATTTATTATAGCTTCGATGGTGAACAGTTCAGGGTATACGATGAAGCAAACAAACCAGTATTAACAACACTTCCAACGGTCCTTACAACATATGCAAAAGCAGAAGGCAAAGAAGAAAGTGTTAAAATTACGTATGCATTTACACAGGCACAGGTAGCGACTGTAAAAGCTTCACCAAATGGTGGTTCTGTGAGATTAGGCGCAGAAGTGAAACTTAGTTGTGAAACAGAAGGCGCAAAAATCATGTATTCTATGGATGATGGGAAAACATACGAAGAATACATAGCAAAGATTAAATTAACATCCTTGCCACAGACAGTCAAAGTCTATGCAACGAAAGATGGCTATATCAATAGTGAAGAAAGAGTATTAAACTTCGCAGAACGTGCAAATGACAGCTACACACCTTATTTTGGACAAATCCACTCCCATACTAATTATTCCGATGGAGCAGGAACTCCAAAAGAAGCCTTTGAACATGCAAGTGAAAAAGTAGATAATTTAGATTTCTTAGCTATTACAGACCATTCCAACTACTTTGATAATGATACATCTTGTAATATTACAGATGGTTCTGCAAGTACAGAATGGCAGGAAGGTCATAAGCTGGCAGATGAATTTACAACGGATAAATTCGTAGGTCTTATGGGTTACGAAATGACATGGTCTGGTGGTGCCCCAGGACATATGAACACTTTTAATACTGCTGGTTTCCTAAGTAGAAATGACATTGGATATGGTAACGGAAGCAGTGCTTCTTTGGTGAATTATTATGCTGCACTTAAGACGGTACCAGATTCCATTAGCCAGTTTAACCATCCAGGTACTACATTTGGTGATTTCTATGACTTTGCTTACTATGATAGTGAGATTGACCAGTTAATCACAACAATAGAAGTTGGTAATGGTGAAGGAGCCATAAGAAGCGCAGGTTACTTCCCATCTTATGAATACTATACAAGAGCGCTAGATAAGGGATGGCACATTGCCCCTACCAACAATCAGGATAACCACAAAGGATTCTGGGGAGATGCTAACACAGCAAGAACTGTTATTTTAGCAGATTCCTTAACAAGAGATAACATTTACGATGCACTTCGTAATATGAGAGTGTACGCAACAGAAGATAGCAATTTATCCATTAACTATACATTAAATGATGAAGTAATGGGTACGATTCTTGACGAAACGCCAGATGAAGTAAATATCGAAGTATCCCTGAAAGATGCAGATAATGAAGCAATCGGTAAAGTAGAAGTAATTGTTAATGGTGGACTTTCCATCGCTTCTGAAAATATTACTTCCAATGAAGGTAAAGTAAACTTTAAGTTAAAACCAGATTACTCTTATTACTATATTCGAGTAACGCAGGCAGATAAAGATATCGCAGTAACAGCACCAGTTTGGATTGGTGAGGTAGATGCAGCAGGTGTTTCTTCTGTCACAACATCTACTTCTATGCAGATTCAAAATGAAGCAGCAGATGTCACAACAGAGATATTTAACAATAACGACAAAGACATGGAAATTAGCTCTATTGAATTCACAGTGGGAGACAAGACAGTGAAAACATTAGAGGGAGAAGCATTAAAAGAAGCAGGTCTAAACGTACTTCCATCTCAGACAACTAAGACATATACATTTGATTTGGTATACGACGGTTTAGGAAGTGCAATTGTCAATGTCAAAGTCAATGCAATCATGGATGGGGTTTCAAAGGTTTACTCAGGCAAATTAGAGTTAAATTATGTGCCTCGTTCTATGGTAAGTAAAGTAATCGTGGATGGTTCTCATTTTAATGATTACGTAAATGGATACTATGAAGGAAGTATCACTGAGTTAGGAGCCTTTGCTTCTAAATATTATGAAGAAGTAATTGTAAAGAAAGATAAGATTACAGCAGAAGATTTAAAAGACTGTTCTGTATTAATCGTGACTTCCCCTGCAAAACAGAGTGGAACAACGAAAGATGGTACTGCTTACAAACCAACATCTTTTGATGATGATTTTATTAATTTAGTAGCAGAATACGTGAAAAATGGTGGTAAAGTAGTACTTTGTGGTATCGCAGATTACAAAGACAGTCAAGCAGTTCAGACTTCAACTGAGATGAACAAACTGCTTACAGCAATAGGAGCTACAACTCGTTTCAACAGCGACGAGCTTGTGGATGATACGAACTTTAGCAATCAGAATTACCGTTTATACTTTGATGATTACAACAAATCTTCTAAGTATCTAGATGGATTAGTAGAGGGTATGACGTATAGCTGCTACAGTGGCTGTGGCATTCTGGTTGATAAAGATGCGGTTGCGAATGGAACAGTAGAACCAATCGTATACGGTCATGACACCACATATTCCATTGATTCTAAGAAAATGGATAACAACTATGTTGAAGTGGAAAAAGGTGATGTGGTAGCATGTGCATATGAAAAAGTTGGAGATAAGGGCGGAGCCATCTGGTTAGGTGGAACAGTATTCTTATCCAACTACGAAATTGATACAGAGATTAAGAATAATTCAGATGAACTATCCTATGCAAACACAGTCATTACAGCAAACATTTTAAAAGAGAGCCAGAAAGAACTTAATGTAACAGATATTGCAACTGTTAGAAAAGCAGCAGAAGGTGAAATCTTTACAGTAGAAGGTTATGTAACAGCAGGTACAACCAATGTTGCAACAACATTCTTCGATACCATTTATATTCAAGATGACACAGCAGGAATTGATATTTTCCCAATGGCACAGCAAGGTATCGAAATCGGTCAGAAGATTCGTATTACAGGTTATGTGGCAAGTTACCAAGGTGATAAAGAACTTATGGTAATGTCTTACGAACTGTTAGATGGCAAAAAGGTTTATGAACCTAAGAAACTTACAACAAAGGAAGCAACGGACTACGAAGCATTTGGCGGAAGTTTAGTTAAAGTAACTGGTAAGATTGTAAAAGTAGATTATGCGGAAAATGTATTAAACTACATTTATGTACAAGATGAAAGCGGCGTAACATGTAAAGCGTTAACAGACGGATACATTGGATCAACTTCTGGTAACGATAAAACAAATGACATTGTAAAAGTTGGGAATACCATCTCAGTAGCAGGTATTTTATACATGAATCCAGATGGAACCTGTATCCGTGTCCGTGACAGAGATGAAATTGTGTTGGTGAAGGAAGCAGAGGAAACACCAACTCCAGTAGAATCTGATATTAAATACGTATTAAATGGTGGTAAGAATGCAAAAACCAATCCTTCTAAGTATGTGGAGGGTGAAGGTGTGAGACTAGCTAATCCTACAAGAACAGGTTACACATTTGCTGGCTGGTACACAGATTCTAAGTTCACCAATAAGATTACAAGAATCTCTACGACACAAGAAGGTACAGTAACCCTTTATGCAAAATGGACAGCGAATGCTTACAAGATTGCGTTTAGTAGAAGTACGTACAGTGCATATGGTTCTATGAAGACAATCAGTACTTCGTATGACAAGACAGTAAAACTGCCTAAGAATACATTTAAAAGAAAAGGATATGTATTTGCAGGATGGTCTACCAATCGTCTTGGCAAGGTAATGTATCGTGATGGCGCATCCGTTAAGAAATTGACTGCGACGAAAGGTAAGACAGTTACCTTATATGCGATTTGGAATCAGGTTTCTGTTGGAGCAGTTAAGAATGTAAAAGTAACTTCTACAACAAGCAAAACAGCTAAGGTATCATGGAACGCAGTTAATAGTGCAACAGGTTACAGAATCACTTATGCAAGTAATAGATTATTCTTAGGAGCTAAGACTGTAATCGTAAGTGGTGACTCAAGTTCTAAGATTTTGACAGACTTAAAAGCTGGTAGGACTTACTATGTGAAAGTGACTGCTTTCAAGAAAGATTCTACTAATGGAAGAGTGTATGGACGTAGTTCATCAGTTCAAAAAGTTAAGGTAATGAAAAAGAAATAAGCGAATAAATCATAGTTGCCGGGCTTAGTCCCGGCATCTTTTTAAGGAGAAAGAAAATGCGAAAGTTACAAAGAAGAAATGTTGGGTGCAGACAATGGGATGGTAAGGCGGTAGGCATTCGCACGCTTGTTATTGTGGTGGCAGCACTGATCTTTGGTCTTACATACTGGTATGTACATGTACATTTGCAAGGAGAAAAAAGCAAAGCCGTTCAGCCTTCTAGCTATGCCAAAGCGGTTGTATTAGAGCTAATGAAAGATGATACCACAAAAGATAGCCAGTATGAAGGTGTACGAAAAGGCTCTCAAGAGATTTCCATAAAGATTACTTCTGGGGAACATAAAGGTGAGATACACCAGATTACCAATTATTTAAGTGCCTTATATAATATCGACTGCCAGAAGGATACTAAAATAGTAGTTCGAATGGATGAAAGAGCAGACGGTTCCCTAAATGTGGCAGTTTATAATTATGACAGAGAAGCTGTTTTGCTTGGTGCAATTGTAATTTTCGTGTTGCTTTTATGTATCATTGGCGGAAAAAAGGGCGTTATGTCTTTGTTAAGCCTTGGTTACACGCTCCTTATGTTATTCTTTGTATTAATTCCAGCCTTATATTATGGCGCACCGATGCTTCCAACTACCATTGGAGTGATTATTTTAACCAATGTTATAAGCTTTGCGCTGATTGATGGAATTAACAAAAAGACAGTCAGTGGATTCTTGGGAACAAGTGCAGGGGTATTATTTGCAGGATTATTTGCTTATGTAATGGGGAAAATGACGCATATTACTGGTTTTCAGACAACAGAAGCAGAGTCCTTATTAATTGAATGTTACGATTACGGTTTGCAAATCAGTAACATTTTTACAGCGGGAATTTTAGTGTCAGCTTTAGGAGCGGTAATGGATGTAGCGATGAGTATTGCTTCTTCTATCCATGAGTTATCTACATTGAATCCTGAACTGAAGGCAAGAGATTTATTCCGTTCTGGTATGAACATTGGACGTGATGCTATGGGAACCATGTCAAATACCTTAATATTGGCATTTGTAGGCTCTTCCTTGAGCTTAATTATTATGATATACTCATACCAGATTCCACTTACGCAGCTTTGGTCCACAGACCTTGTGGCAAGAGAAGTGATTCAAGGAATCTCAGGAAGCGTTGGTATTATTATGACAGTGCCACTAGTGACATTGTTTGCTTCCGTAATTATGAGAAAGAAAACAGTTTAAGAAGTTGAATTGGAGTTAAATATGAAGTTACATGGTGTGGAATCCATACCATCTAGTCTGGTAACTTGTTTTGTTCAGGACGTAGAAGTCTGTATTGTAGAACTGGCTTACGAAGGCTTTTCCTTTCGAGTGGCAGAAAAGCTAGGTGAAGTAAAAGACATTTCGTTACATTTTCTGCAGTTTGAACAAAGCAGTTACCACTCTTTGGTTTTGGAGAATTTTCATATAGAATGTGAAGAGCATCCCTTTTATATTTTATATACAGTGATGACCAATCAATTAGAGTATGTAACATACGCAAAAGAAAGCATTCAGCAATATGGGCAGTACATTTCTTTGAAATTATCTGGAGATGATGGATATCTGTCAGAAGTTATGGTGGGATATCCAGCCGAGGAAGATGAGAAGTATTACAAGACATGGGAAGAGCAGAAAAAGGACTGGTTTGGGAATTTGAATGCTACGGACATGTCTGCTAATGTGAAGAACCAGTGTGAACTGGCACTGAGTATAGACAATCCAAGACGATACAAAGAGTATCTGTCTATGGAGTTTTACAAGTTTCAGCAGAAATATCTAAAAGAAAATCATTTAGCAGACCATCCATTATTTTATAAGCCAGCAAATCGCCTGTATATTGGCAATCAGTTTTGTCACAATCTCTTGCCAGAAGAGGAGCAGTGTATCGCATTAATGAATAAGGCAAGAGAGGAAGGGGTAGAGATTACTCTTGTATTTACGTATCTTCGTGATGAGTTGGCAGAGCAGACAACGGACCTGTTAAAGTGCATTCTTAGATGGTGCCAGTTAAAGCAGCAGGCTATCGAAATTGTGGTAAATGACTGGGGCATGATACAGATTCTATGGGAAATAGGTGAACAGAAGCTGTGGAAGTATGTTCAACTAAATCTTGGAGTGCTATTAAATAAAAGAAGAAAAGATCCTCGTTATACTTATAAACGTGGCTTAAGGGAAAATGTGGATAAATTATCTAAAAATAATCTAGACGGTGCAATTTATCAAAATTATCTTCGTGAAAAATGGCATATTACAAGATTTGAGTACGAAGTGTGTCCGTTAACCAAGGTCTATGAAAATACGGAAAATGAAGTGGCTTCGTTTCAAGTGGCTGGAAACCATAACAGTCTGCATTTTCCATTTTATCAAACGAATACATCTCAGTATTGTACCCTATATGCCAAATGTGCCACTGGGGATAGAGGAAACCAGAAGCTAGTTCGGAATTGTCCAAGGTATTGTGAAGAAGAGGTGTTTTTGTATCCAAAGCATCTTCATATGGTGGGACGATATAATTCATTATTTGGATATGATGAAACTTTGTTAAAAGAACCTGAAAAACTTAGTCAGTACTTAGAACAGAAAATTGACCGTATTGTCTTAACGTTGCTTTAGAAGGGAGGCTTATTATGAAGATTGTATCAGGATTAGGTTCCATTGACGATTACATTACCTTTGTAAATGCAGGGGCAGATGAATTTTTCTGTGGATATGTTCCATTTTCCTGGAATGAGAAGTACGGCATTATAGCTCCCTTAAATCGGCGTGAAGTTCTATTTTATAATGTGCAGATTGGAACGAAAGGGGATCTGGAGATTCTAAAGCAAATGGTAGACTATTATGGTGTGCCGGTTAAGATTACCTTTAACTCTTTGTGTTATATGCCCGAACAGTATCCACTAATAGAAGAGATTATGAATGAGTGTATCTCAGCAGGATTTGATGTGTTTATTGTATCCGATCCAGGGCTTCTTCTGTATATAAGACAAAATCAGATTCCTTGTAAGATTCATCTTAGTGGAGAAACGGCAGAGGTAAACCGCCCA